>LNAP01000067.1_pt1 | contig 96594 bp, 87 predicted proteins | sample 602601 | NCBI WGS metagenome assembly LNAP01 (sample SAMN02440304, study PRJNA202911) | soil metagenome | biome: Subtropical and temperate rainforests or woodlands; isolation source: soil samples (1 kg each in a 20% v/v slurry with milli Q water) were... ... | reverse complement strand
ATGGCATATCTAGTGGGTTCCGCTATTGTTCTAAAATCTTCTCTTTCCATAGAACAAATATACAAAATATTTCCGTTATATTAACGCTGGGTTAATATTTTCACAAATCCGAAACTGTTGCTGTTATTCCATTGGTATTGAAAAGTAAGCCCCAAATCGTGATTTATTTCCTGAAAAATAATTTTGTTGCCGTAATTATTTTTATACAAATTTCGGGTGATGGCATAAATCCCTTCATATCTGTCGGAAAACGGTTCCCACAACAATATTTTGCCACTTTTATGAATTTGAAATATGGTTTTATTGCCTGTAATTTCGGCAGATTCCGTTATTTTATCATCCGTATAATAGGGGAAAAGCGCCGTGTCACAATCTTTTCTTCCGGCCGTTAATCCGCCATTGCTGGAAATGAACATCCAGTGATTGGAATCGCTCACCATACTCATAAAAAATGGGCGCATTTTATTGCTGTCAGAAATTTTATAGAAGCTTTCTCCATCAATATTCACAAAGTTTCCTTCCACTTTATTGGTATTGGTAAACAGTTTGGTATTGCCTATATATAACTGATTTAGGTTCATTGCTTTTGTGCTATTTTAATTTAATCAAAAAACCTCCATTAAAATTATAAATAAATTTAAGGAGGTTTTTTTTTGATATTTTTTTAATTTTAAGAATATATTATTGACGGGAAATTGTTGTTATGGGCGTTCCCGCTGAAAAAGCGGTCGGGCTTTTCGCTTCAATCTTTTTTTGGCAAAATGCCAAAAAAAGGATTTCCGCTTCAATCCCTAACGCAGTTTTTTTTCCAGTTCTAATTTCCTATTTCACCAAAAATGGAATATTTGCAGTTGCGGCGTGGCCATGGCCATCATCGGCGTAAACAAACAAACGATACATTCCTGCAACCGGCGCTTTAAACGTAAGTTCCCCGTCTTTTTGGTTAACGATTTCAAATTCAACGCTTTTCGGACGTACTTCTAAATCGCCGCCATCTCCTAAATCAACACTTTCCGGCAAAATTTCCCAAGTGTAGCTAATTTTATCATTTTCGGCATCCGTTATTTTAAGCGAAGCTGTGTAAGGTTTTCCGGTTTCCATCATTACATTTTCATAGGCTGTTTTACCGTTGATGGTGTAAGAAACTATTTGTGGTGTTCTGTTTTCAGGCCATTTGGAGCTCCAAACAAAATGCATTACATCCACCGATTCAGTTTCCTTGCCATCTTCCAAGTAAACGCCGTACCAAGTTGGCGTGCGTTCTTGCTTGTTCCCCCATAGAAAAACATAAGAGCCAATGCACTGCAAAGAATCTGCTTCAATGCCGCCTTTGTATCTTTTTAAATAGTTGGCTGCTTTTAACGTACTATTTTCTTCAATTGGAGCTTCCCAAGCAGTTTTTGGTACTTCCCAATGTCCTGTTGCGCCCCATTCGGTTACCATATACGCGCCTTCCCAACCAAATTCCCTGATTAATTTCGGTAAATTCGGCAAATCGCCATACATTTGAACAGATAAAATATCTATGTCGGAACATCTTTCTTTGATCAGTTCAATTTCATTTTTAGAAATTCCTGCCAACATTGTGGTGGTTAAATGGTTTGGATCTACTTCGTGAATCATTTTAGAAATACCGTTAACGGCATCCCAAACTTTCGGATTTGTATAGCGCAAATTCAATTCATTGCCAATTCCCCAAATCATTAAGGCCGGATGGTCTTTTAAGGCCAAAACTTCAGATTTTATGCGTTCCAATTGTTTTTTTACGGCAACGGTATCGTTGTAATCAAATCCGTGGCGCTCTCTTTCCACCTCAATTCCCATCGTCACCATCAATCCGTTTTTCAGGGCTTCATCTAAAATTTCTTTGCCGCTTTGTTTCCCGTTTTCGGTTCTCCAGGTTCTAAATGAATTTCCGTTGTGTTTGGCAACAGCAGCAATATTTCCGAATTCCAATCCTGCGCCTTTAATGTAAAATGGTTTGCCATCTACAAATAGCTGGAATTTTCCGTTGGTATTGGTCAACGTTACTTTTGCCGGTTTTTCAATAGGCGTTTCAGTTGTTGCTTTTTGCGGCGCTTCAGCACACGAGATCAAGCAAAATAAACAAAATATAATTGTTGAAAATGAGTTCATTTTTTGGTTATGATTTTATTAATAATTCTTCAACTTCTTCCAAAGTTTTTCCTTTCGTTTCTATCACATATTTATATACAAACAGTACTGATAAAACAGCCATGCCCGCATAAATTGCAAAAGTTACGGTTGGACCTAAATTTGTGAGTTCCCAAGGGAAAAATTGCGTTACGGTATAACTTACCAACGAGTTGAAAAATCCAACTATGGAGATGGCAATTCCCTTAACGTTTCCTGGAAAAATTTCTGACAACATCGTCCACATGACCGGTCCCAATGAAATGGCAAATGCCGCAACGTATAACAAAATGGCAATCAATACCAAATTGGCGTTGATGCTAATGAAATTTTTAACTTCATTTTGTTTAAATTCTAGGAATTGTGTTTCGCTTAAAAGTGGCGCAACACCGGCAAATAATTCGTTTTGGGATGTAAAAGTTGACCCGTTTAATGGGGTTAAGGACGATTTGATATCCGTATTGCCAATCTTTGCAATGGTGGTTTCATTAAAACTGTAAGTAGCATTGTTAAAGGCTAAAGTTGCCATGCTTAAGGCAATTGCCATCGCTGAAGTTCCAATAAGCAACAAGGGTTTTCTGCCTAATTTATCAATAAACCAAATGGCCACAAAGGTGAAAACCAAATTGGTGAGTCCAACAACAATCGCCTGCAAAAATGAAGCGTCCGTACTTCCGCCAGCCTGTTCAAAAATAGTTGGCGCATAATAAAATATGGCATTTATGCCCGTTATTTGTTGAAAAAAGGCAAGTCCGAACGCTATAATAACGATAACGCTCATTCTTTTGCTGAAGAAATCGGCATAAGTTCCTTTGGCTTCTTTTTTGGCAATTCCTCTTTGAATTTCTCCAATGGTGGTATCGGCAAATTCTTCACCGCCAATTCTAATTAAAATCTTTTTGGCAAGCGCAACTTCATTCAGTCTTTGGATCAACCATCTCGGACTTCTGGGAACCAAGAAAAGCGCAAAAAAGTAGATGATTGCAGGAAATGCTTCCACTCCCAACATCCATCTCCAATTTTCACCCGGCAAATCTTTCAAAAAATAATTTGAAAAATAAGCTACTGAAATACCCAAAACTATGTTCAATTGGTTTAATGAAACCAAACTTCCCCTTAATTTAGGAGGCGCAATTTCGGCAATGTAAATTGGTGCGATTAAAATAGCGCCTCCAATTCCAACGCCACCAATCATTCTTGCGATGACAAACGAAATATAGTCTGTGGCCAAAGCTGACCATATCGCAGAGATAGTAAACAGCATTGCGGTTACAATCAATAATTTTTTTCTGCCGTATTTGTCACTTAACGGACCTGCGAAGATGTTTCCTGCCATGGCTCCAAAAATTACGCAGCCTACGGCGAATCCTAACTGCCAATCGGACATTTCAAAATACGATCTGATTCCGTTTACGGCCCCAGAAATTACAGCACTGTCGAAGCCCAGAAGGAAACCTCCCATGGCGACAATAAGACTGATGGAAATGGTATATGATTTTTTCATTTTGAATAAAGTTGGTTGTTGGTTTGGTTATTTAGCGGTTATTTTTTTAGTTTAAATTATAGCAGTATGGTTTGAATGGAATGGGCAGGAGAAATAAGTGCTGCCGTTTTTAAATTCATGGTGATGCTAAAGGATATTTCTTTATCGCCTTGATTCAAAACTACAATAACAATGCTTCCGTCTTCATTCAAAAATGCGGTTGTCATTAGGTTATTTGCACTTGACACGCTTGAAATTCGCTTAGCGCCCGGACGAATGAATTTTGAAAAATGCCCGATATAATAATAGGAATTTGTAAACATAAGTTCGCCGGTTTTTGTGTCACCATGAACAGGGGAGAAGCATAAATTGCCCACATGGTTTGGACCGCCGGTTTCATCCAACAAAATATTCCAGTCTGTCCAGGCAACCGTGCCATTGTTAAAATCGTTAATCATGGATTTTCCGTAGCGTTCTGCCAATTTTGGATCTTCAGACACAATTCTGGTTAAGTCATATTTTTCGTTGCAACCTTCCGTAAAAATTAAATTTTTATCAGGATAGGCCTCGTTCACAGCTTTCACGTTATTATACATTGGGATGCCGTCTTTCCAGTCTTCATACCAATGAAATCCAATTCCCCACACATATTTTGCTGCTTCAGGATCGCTTAAAATCACATTTGCACGTTGAAACATTAAATCGCGGTTATGATCCCAAACAATAATTTTTTTATCACCCAAGCCTTCTTTTTCTAAGGTAGGACCTAAGTATTTTTTTAAAAAATCACGCTCTTCTTCCGCAGTATAAATGCAGGATTCCCAAGTTTGGGTAGCCATAGGTTCATTTTGAACGGTTAATCCCCAAATTGGAATTCCTTCTTTTTCATAAGCTTTTATGAATTTTGCGTAATAATTAGCCCAAGGTTGATAGAATTCAGGTTTTAATTTTCCGCCTTGTAACATATTGTTGTTTGTTTTCATAAATGCTGGAGGGCTCCAAGGACTTGCGTACATCGTTAATTTTCCTCCGGCAGCGGCAATGGCCAATTTTGTAAACGGCAATCTGTATTTTCTGTCGTGATCAATATTGAATGTTTTTAAATCGGCATCTCCTTCATCAATATAAGTGTAACTTCCGCTTGAAAAATCACAGCTGTGGATAATTGTTCTTCCTAAAGAATAACCAATTCCTTTGTCAACACTGTAATAAGCTTCCATAAAAAGATCCTGATTTGCTTTTGACAACTTGTAAAAAGTTTCTGCGGAAGCGTCGGTTAACGCAGCGCCAATGCCTAAAAAAGTTTGAAATTGCTTGCTTGGGTCGACCAAAATAGCGGATTCCGTTTCTAAGGGTTGTTTAAAATCATTGAATTCTACAGAATCTGTCAGCGTTAATTTTAAATCCGTATTGTGGGCAGATGTGTAAACCGTTAAGGTTTTATGTTCAACATTTGTTCCAACAGTTTCGGCTGTTTTTGGGTCACTTTTTTTTTGGGTGCATCCAAAAATCGCAATTGCGACAAGAAAGGTTAAGGTTATTTTTTTCATTTTATAAATTTTTGTAATTAATATTTTTACCAAACATAGGTTCCGGCAGAACCACTATCTAATGATGTTGTGATCCACTTTTCATTGTATTTAATATTAAATAGGGCGGCGGTGCTTCCATCATTTATAACAACTAACACTTTTTTTCCGGCGGGCGTTTTAAAAGCGACATTGTGTAAACTTCCTGTGGTGCTACTTGAAATTCTTACTGAGCCTGTTGGAACAAATTTAGAAGCGTGGGCAATAATATAATAACCAACATTTTGGGTATAGGATGAACTGCTGTTTACAGTAATCCCTCCTTTGCAAGTTGTGCAACCGCCGGGCGTATGCGGTCCAAAAGAAGCGTCATTCGCCAAATTCCATTCAAGCGCAGTTTTGCTCCAGTTACGCATGGAACCCACAACGACATTTTTTAAATGCCATTTTAAATCGCCGCTAAAATCACCGGTGCTTGGTGTGTATTGCTCGGTAAAATATAAATCTTTGTCGGGATGAGCATTGTGAACCGTAGATAAGGCGCTAATATCACCAGCATATAAGTGAAAAGCTGATCCTGAAATAAATGATTTTGCCTCCGCATCATTCAAAACGGAAATCGGATAATCGGGTTTGTCGCAATTGTGATCGTAAATAATAATTTTTGTGTCAATAGTTGCCGCTTGGAAAGCTGGTCCTAAATGGTTTTTAATAAAATCAGCTTGTTGTGGGGCAAGCATTAACAAACTCGGATTATTTCCGGGATGCAAAGGTTCATTTTGAACGGTAATGGCATCAATCACAATTCCCTGTTCCTTCATTTTTTGGATATATTTCACAAAATATTGTGCATAAACACCATAATATTTTGGTTGTAAACTGCCTCCAATACTGCTGTTGTTGTCTTTCATCCATACTGGAGGAGACCAAGGAGAACCCATTATTTTTATGGACGGATTGATAGCCAATATTTCTTTTAAAAGCGGAATTAAATTCGTCATATCAGGCTCAAGGCTGAACTGTGTTAAGTTCAAGTCTGTTTGTCCAGACGGCAAATCATTGTAAGAAAAAACCGATTCATCTAAATCTGAAGCGCCTATGCTAATTCTTAAATAACTTATGGCGATGGAATTATTGCCTGACCCAAATAAATCTTGCAACAATTCTTGTTTTTTTGAAGCAGTTAATGAGTTGATGACTTGGGCGCTTCCGCCGGTAAGCGAAAATCCGAATCCGTCAACAGTTTGAAAAGTTTGTGAATCGCTTACTTCAATATTCGGATAATTGTTATAGGAATCTCTAAATGCCAAAATGCCGGATTGTTTTTGGAGTTTTACGGACTGGTCTGCTTTTGTAAGCCAAAAATCCACTTCATTGTTAACTATTGGCGGTGCAGGCACAGGATTGTCATCATTGTTTTGTTTGCTGCAATTGTTTAATGCAATAAAAGCAAACATTAAAATTAGCGATTTCGTCATCATAAATATTTTATTTTTCATTTAATATAATTTAACTTAACAAAAACAGGCAAATGGTCTGAAGGATATTTTAAATCTTTTGAATCACTTAAAACAGCATGTTTTTTAACTTTAATTTTTTTATTTTTGGAAACAAAAATATAGTCAATCAACAATGTTACAGGTTCATTGTATTTGAAGCCATTGAAAGTTCCTGTTGGCCCAAAAGGTTTTTCTTCAGAAATGGCCCTGCAATCATCCATTTGATTTTTAAGCGAAATAATTCTTTCGGTAGTGGGTTCAGAATTAAAATCGCCCATAAAAATAACAGGATAATTTTGTGTATTTAATTCGGCAATTTTTGAAAGAATGAGCTCAATTCCCTTTGTTCTTGCCAATTCACCAATGTGATCCAAATGCGTATTGAAAACCCAAAGATTTTTTTTTGTTTTTTTATCTTTGAATAGGGCGTAGGTACAAACTCGGTTAAATGCCGCATCCCAGCCTTTTGAAATGATGTTTGGGGTTTCGGAAAGCCAAAAAGTACTGGATTCTTTAAGCAGAAATCGGTCTTTTTTATAATAAATATTGGAAGATTCCCCTTTTCCTTCACCTTCTCTTCCCATTCCAACTTGGCTATATTGAGAAAGACCATTTGAAATATCAGCAACCTGATTGGGTCTTGCTTCCTGGATACCAAAAATATCGGGTTCGTAAAATTTAATTTGCGAAATAAAATATTCTTTGCGAAGCGGCCACGCATTTTCACCGTCAACCTCAACATCTAACCGAATGTTGTAGGTCATAACTTTTAGCGATTGGGAATTTGAAATACTGCCAAATAGCATAAAAAACAACAAAACAATTGATTTTTTCATCTGTTTAAATTTTATTTTTTAGCGGTAACAGATGCTGCCTGCCTGCCGGACAGGCAGGTTCGCCATTAATCATTCCTTTGTATGTCAAAATTTGTAAAGCTCGTTTCATATTTTTTTAATTGCTATTTTTTTGATACATTCTAACATAATCCACTTGCATTTCACTTGGAAAAATAGTGTCGTCAATTACGCCACCCCAATTGCCGCCAATGGCAAGGTTTAAAATTAAATAATAAGGTTTTTCAAAAGGCCAGCCTTCATTGGTGGTCACTTTTCCGTTTTCCCCTTTTATGGCTTCATAAAATAATTTGTTGTCGATATAAAATTTAATGCTGTTTGTGGTCCACTCAATTCCATATAAATGAAAGTCATTAAAAACATCCGGCAATCTTTCAAAATGGGTAACTTGGGTGTTTTTTATATGGTTGTATAATTGGGAATGCAACGAAACGTGCACCATATTTAGGTCTTTGCCAACGTGTTCCATAATGTCAATTTCTCCGCATAACGGCCATTCTTCCTCTTTTGTGCGATTGGTTTCAGGCAGCATCCAAATGGCTGGCCAGGTTCCTTTGCCTTGAGGCAGTTTTGCCATCACTTCAATTTTTCCATGATGGATTAAAAATCGGTTGTAAGTGGTTAATCGGGCAGAGGTGTATTCCATATTTTCATAGGCCTTTTTTAAGGCTGCAATATGTAATTTTCCGTCTTTTACATAAGAATTTTCGAGTGATTTTTCTAAATAGAATTGTTTCTCGTTGTTTCCCCAGCCGTGGCCACCAGTGTCATAATTCCATTTTGTGGAATCGGGCAAACCGGAATATTCAAATTCGTCGGACCAAACTAATTTATAGTCTTTGTAAGAGGTGTTTTTATTATTTATAACCGTTTTTTTTGGAACGCAGGCTGAAAAAATAATAAAAACGGATACTAAAATTTCAATTTTAATTTTTTTTGACCTATTCATTTTTTTCTTTTTTTAATGCTGCTTCTGTCAAACAAGAAACAAAAGCAGCTAATAAAAACTAACTCAAATATTAATTATAAACTCTTATGTAATCTATTTCAAATGTCGAAGAAATAAAATTTGGATCAATCGTACCTCCAAAATTACCTCCAATAGCAGTATTTATAATAATAAAAAAGTTTTGGTTAAAAGGTAAATTAGCCGAATTTGTAAATGTATAGAACAACTGGTTGTCTACATAAAATTTTATAAAATCTGCTCTCCAGTCCAGACTGTAAATATGAAATTCAGTAGTTGTATTGGGAATATTTACAGTTGCACCGTCACCATTTCCTCCAGAATGGCCTGGATGATGCAATGTTCCGTAAATCTTATTAGGAGAATTGCCTACGTTCTCCATAATATCAATTTCACCACAAGCCGGCCAATTTACAGTGCCAATATTATTTCCTAACATCCATAATGCAGGCCAAATTCCTCCTCCTGAAGGAAGCTTTGCCTTGATTTCAACTTTTCCATATTTAAATGAAAATTTATCTTTGGTAAGAATGCGAGCCGAAGTATAATTACTCCCGCTATAATTTTCCTTGATTGTCTTGATTTTTAAAACACCATTTTGAACGATAACATTTTCGGCCCTGTCGGTATAATATTGGGATTCGTTATTTCCCCAGCCTCCAGCGCCTAAATCATATCCCCATTTTGAATTATTTGGCGCACCATCAACATTAAATTCATCAAACCAAATTGCTGTTGGAGCAACATAAATGGTTAACGTCACAGAAGTACTAACAAATTTCGCAGAATTATATGCAGAAACATATATCGTATAGGAATTTGTTCCTGATGCAGTATATGTATAAGTGAAATTGCCATTTGTCACTTCTTTTGTTTCTCCATTTCCAAGTAAAATTTTATAGGAAGTTGCATTTGTTGCGTTGATGCTAAAATTTACAATTCCGCTTCCGTCTCCATTCGGATTTGAAGTTGATGCACCTACAATTTCAGCATTTACGGTTAAATTTGAAGGCGTAAGGGTAAGTTCGTCATTTTGGTCAGAACTGCCGCCGCAACTAACTAAAATAGCAAAGCTAAAAATGGCGCAAACTTTATATAAGAATTTTAATTTTTTAAAAAATTTCACAATCAATTTTTTTAATATAGGGTAAGATAAATTTGTCTTGATTTAAAAATACCCAAAGCAATATTTGCCCTGGGTATTTAATTTTAATTTATACTATGGTTTAGGTTTCAACTTCAAATACCAGGCATTGCCAGTTTCTGTTCCCCGTACTCTAAGATACAAATATGTTGGCGTGATAGCCAAAATTTCATATTCTTTTTGAGTTGAGGCATATCCTATAAAAGTGTTAGCTCCCTCTAATAAAATACCCACCCTTGTTGATGGAAAAGACGCTGGAATAGCTGAACTTGAAGGAATAAAAGAAAAACCTGAAGTTGCCCCTGCATAGTCATAACATCCTTCTTCTCCAGAAGCAGGAATGTTAGGAATACCTGCCAATGCCCCTGTTTTTGTAAATGCGCCATCTGGAGTTGCAACATTTATTGAAAATATAGAAGCTGAAACTTTGGTAAAAGTAAAGGTTGAAGTATAGAAACAAGGCGCTACCGCTTCTTTTTCATTTATGCCGGCAGCCCACCACCATCCTGATGATCTTGTTTGGTTCCAATCATCAACACCTAAATGTGCAGCTACACTTTTGTCAACAATCCAACTTTTGGAAGCGTCATTTGTTAAATTAGTAATAATGGCAGGATCAACATCATAGGCAAAAAAGACATCTATGTCTTTAATAGTAGTTGTTGAAATACCTGCAATACCCGATGCGGTAACATTTACCCTAAAGGTGTTTGTGCCAATTTTTTGATATGTTTTGGTCACTGTTGTGGCGCTGGAATATACTTTTACAGGAGTTCCATCACCAAAATCAACTTTGTAAGCAAGTGCATCATTGGCAGAAAAATTAAAGGTAACTTTTCCTGAGCCGTCTCCATTTGGAGACGCTTCAGTTTTGCCTACAACATCTGCTGTCACGACAAGTTCAGTTGGAGACGTTAAATCTCCCAAGGAATAGCTATCGTCTGTACAAGCCACAAATCCTATCAGTAATACAGCTAAAAATAGCGATATTAATTTTATTTTATTATTCATAATTTATGTTTTATTATTAATAAGTAAATCTTATGTTGTCTATATAGAAAAAGGCTCCAGATCCCGTATGTGTATCATCAAAACGTAAAACAAGTTGGTTGAACTTCGCTGTCTCAAGAGGGAATCCTGGAATAGAGGAATAGTCAAAAACCAATTCTTCCCATTCGCCAGAAGTTGTGAAAGCCACCTTTCTAACGCCAACACCATTTGCTGGAGAACCGCCAACGGCCGCTTCCAACTCTACATTTAGTTTTTTGCCAATAAGCGCAGGATCAGGATTATATACCCAAATTCTTACTTTATTGCCTGTTGAAAAATCAATAGAAGCATCTAATGGACTATAAGTTCCGCTCCAGCCTGCATGGCCGCTGGTGTATTTTCCGACATTAGAACTTGTGTTAAGCCCGGTTGGATCTGGGTTAGCTTCTGTTGAAAATTTTTGTTGGCCCCAATCATCAAAAGTTCCAAAAAAGTAATTAACTTTTGGATCTTCAAAAGTTATTGGTAGCATATAAGCATCATAAATCTTTTTTGCGCTTATGTTTTCAATAGATGGAGCAGCTCCACCGCTTAAAGCCACCACTTTGACATCATAAGTTCCTACTTCAGCATAATCGTGAGAAAGTTCTTCCCCAATTGCCATAGGTGTGCCAACTTCATTGGCAACATCTCCAAAATATACCAAATAAGAAACTTCATAAAGCGCAACGGCTTTCACTTTTATATTGTGAACTTTAATACTGGTAGTGACAACCAATTTTTCTGGAGTTCTGTAAACAACAGATATTGGATACGTTTTCTCAGCATTAACGCCGTTAAGGCCTTTTGCAACTATTTTAACCGTATAATCTCCTTCTAGGTATTTGTGAACAATGCTATTTCCCGATTGGACATTTCCAGGGTCGGTAGTTCCATCGCCATAAAATACATCGTAAGTACCCGCAGAGTCTGCAGTTGGGGTAAATGTAACTTTACCTGAATTGTCATTGGTAATATCAATACGAGCGGCTACGTTGCTAGGATTTGGAATGGAGCTTAGTGAGGAGAGATCTCCATCTATTCCGTCTTCCAAAGAGCAACTTATTGTTACGGCAAAAAGAAATGCAATGCCGAAAATTAATTTTATATTTTTCATAATTTATAATATTTATGCTATTTGATTAATTATAACCCGGATTTTGGACAAGTAGCGTATTTTCCAATTCTCTTACAGGAATTGGGAAAATATCATTTTTTCCTGCTGTAAAACCTCTGCTTGCCAATGTGGTAGCCGCTTTGTCGGTTCTTACCAAGTCGAAGAAACGATGGCCTTCACCACCCAATTCCAATCTTCGCTCTGAAGCAATTGCAGTTAAAGAAACAGGAATGCTTCCTAAACCGACTCTTGCTCTAACTGCATCAAGCAATGCTTGAGCTCTTGCGCCTGTACCGCCTAAAGCTTCAGCTTCCATCAAATAGGTGTCAGCCAATCTTATTACATAAGAATTTTGTTTGTAATTTAAAACTGGTTCACCTGTTCCTGTTGTCACGTCAGATTTTCTTGGCACAAATTTGTTTAGAAAATATCCGGTATCTTGAAATCCGCCAATGTAATCAGCTTGCCCAGCTTCTTTTAATGCTTTCATATCCAGTACAGTAGCGCCAAATCTAGGGTCTGTTTTAATAACGTCATAGAACTCTTGAGTAATCACGTTAAAACTCCACCCAGAAGGTAAATCAGGAGCCAATGCCCCAATTTTTTTGTAAGATCTTGGGCCGCACATTACATTTGTTGAATTTCCTTCATCAGATCCGCTTCCCCAATTTCCCCATCCTGAACTTGATGCATTAGTATGCGCCACTTCTAAAATAGATTCAGTATTAAATTTATTGGTCACAATCCAAAGATCATCATAATTATCGAGTAATTTGAAACCATATTGGCTTGTTCCGCCCGGAGTTCCGTTGACTGCAGCCAATTCAGCGGCTGCTTGCGAATTTTTATTTTCATACAAATATACTTTTCCCAATAATGCTTGAGCCGCGCCTTTTGAAAAACGGCCTGCTTCCGCGGCAGAAATAGTGCTTGGCAAACCAGTTATGGCTTCCGTAAGATCTTTTTCTATTTGAGCATAAACATCATCAGGGATAGCCTGAAGCACAGTGTTAAATTCCGATCCTGCAAGCGGAACAGTTATTAACGGGATGTTTTTAAACATTCTCACCAAATTAAAATAATAATTGGCACGTAATGCTTTAGTTTCAGCAGTATATCTTGCTTTTAAACTTTCATCCATAGGAACTCCCGGCAATTTTGTAAGCAAAAAATTGGCCCTAAAAACTCCTTGGTAATGGTCATCCCAAAAACTTGCGGGAATGGTAGTTGGACTTAAAGTATAATTTGAAAATCCTTGAATACCAGCGCCGTCAGTTGCGCCACCGCCACCTGCGTAATGGTCATCTGAGCCTGCATTCATCATAGTAATCATATTTTCGAAACCTCCCGAATTTTTTCTCATCACATCATAAACAGCAACAAGTCCTGCAAAAGCTTCAGTTTGATCTTTATAATAATTTGCTTCAAGTTCGGTTCCTTTCGGCTCAACCTCTAAAAAATCTTTGGTACAAGATACCCCTGTAATTATCATTGCCGTAGCAATGTATAAGAACATATATTTTTTTGTTTTCATAATTTATCTATTATTAAAATTGCACGTTAACTCCAAACATAAAAGATCGGGCCTGTGGATAAAATCCCCTGTCTATTCCTAAAACATTTCCACCAATTTCGGGATCATAACCTGTATAATCGGTAAGGGTCAATAAATTTTCGCCAGTAACATATAATCTCAGTTTTTGAGCACCTATTTTACTCACTATATCGCTAGGCAGTGAATAACCCAATTGAATTACTTTAAGACGCAAGTAATCTCCTTTTTCCAAATAAAAATCGGAAGGTTTTCCAAAGTTTTCATTGGTGTCGCTATTGGTTAATCTAGGATAAGTATTAGACGTCCCCGGACCAGTCCAACGGCCTAAAGCTTCAGTTTGGTAATTTGAATTCAAAATATCTAAACGACGCAATCCTTGAAAAATTTTGTTCCCGGTCGCGCCTTGGGCAAAGACCATAACATCAAATCCTTTATAATCTGCATTCAAAGTTAAACCAAAAGTGTATTTTGGAAGTGGACTTCCTAAGAATTGCTTGTCATCATCGGTAATTGAACCATCGCCATTGGTATCTTCCCAACGGAAATCTCCAGGTTTTGCATTTGGTTGAATTAAACCGCCAGTGCCATTGGTATAAGCAGCAACTTCTGCATCAGTTTGAAAAATTCCTGCAGTCTTAAATCCATAGAATGAATTATAAGCTTCCCCAACTTGGGTTCTTGTAATGGCTCCCATAGATTGAAAACTTGCCGTTCCGGTTGTTATAAAATCTTTTCCTTGTCCTAAGAAAGTCACTTCATTTTTCAAATAAGAAACGTTTCCATTGGCAGAAAAGTTAAAATCTCCAATTTTTTTACGGTATCCCAATTCAACCTCAAAACCTTTATTGTCCATATCAGCTACGTTTCCTAACGGACTTCCGGTTGCTCCAACATAACCAGGCAATGTTACAAATTGTAAAATACCGGTTGTTTTCTTGTCGTAATATTCCAATGTTAAATTAAAATCATTAAGCAATTTTAAATCAACGCCAATGTTGGTTTGAGAAGTTTCTTCCCATTTTAAATCTGGATTTGAGGGTGCATTTGGACTGTTTCCCGGAAAAATAACTGTTCCGTCAGCGCCAAAAGTATAATTTCTTCCACCGCCAATAAGCGCTAAAAATCCGTTAGCCGGTATAGCGTCATTTCCTGTAATACCATAACCACCACGTATTTTAATGGTATTTACTATGTTATTTTCTGTCCAAAAATCTTCTTTTGAAACTACCCATCCTGCTGAGAATGAAGGGAAAACACCAAATTTATTGTTTGATCCAAAATTTGAAGATCCATCACGACGAATAATACCCGTGAATAAATATTTTTCTTTGTAATCGTAGTTCAAACGAGAAAACAAGGAAGTTACCCTGTGTTCTTGATTTGTGTAAGCACTTCCTGTTTTTTGTGTAGTTGGAAGCGGGAAACTAAAAGATGCGTCTCTGTAATCATTGACAGGTAAATTGGTATGTGTCACAAAAGATCCGCTTGTTAAATTATCAATATAAGTTCCTTGTCCTAACAATAAGGTAAAATTATGGTCGCCAATGCTTCTGACATAAGATAAAGTGTTCTCAATATTCCATCCAAAAGTTTTATTGGTATTTCTGCTTAAACTATTTTGGGAAGCAAATACTGTTGGACTTAAAAAATATTTTGGGGTAAATGTATCGCCACCCCAATAAGCCAACTTTGCACCAAGTGATGATTTTAATTTTAAACCTTCAATAGGGGAAACTTCAAGGAAAGCATTTCCTACAAAATCGTCTCCCCAACTAGAGTTTCCCAATCTGGTGTTAACATAAGCAACAGGATTGGACATTTCTTGCCCAACAATTGACGAAATGCCATAAGGATTGCCATTTGCATCTCTAAAAACCGGATTGGAATTATAGATATTTGAATTTGCAAGAACAGGATCTGTTTCAACAATAGGCGTAGTTGGATCCAAGTTTATCGCAGAACTTAAAGGACCACCAAATTCACTATTGGTATTTCCTAAACCTACACTTACCTGATGCGTATAACCCACAGTTTGCCCAACAGTAAATAATTTAGATATTTTATGTATTGAATTCAAACGGAAATTCTTTTTGTTGAAGTTTGAAATGTCTTTAGAAACAATTCCTTCGGTATCTTGAAGTCCAAATGAAGCAAAAAAGCTAGAGACGTCATTGCCACCACTAATGCTTATTTCATGCGATGACCTTTCGGCGTTATCGCTAAAAATAGCTTTTTGCCAATCTGTGCCCAAACCTAAAGCAGCTAAATTTGGATAAATAATACCTCCGCCGGCAGCAATGGATTTTTCATTCATTAATGCGCCATACTGGGTTGCATTCAATAATTTTAAAGTGTTTTCTGGAGCAGAAACACCAATAAATCCATTGTAATTAACACTTATTTTTCCTGATTTTCCTTTTTTGGTGGTAATCAAAATAACTCCTGAAGCAGCCCGTGCGCCATAAATTGCCAATGAAGCAGCATCTTTCAATACTTCGATAGACTCAATGTCAGATTGATTTACAAAACCAATTCCTCCTGAATCCACTACAACACCATCAACAATCCAGAGTGGGTTATTTCCACCTTCTTGAGTGTCAAAAGTAGTTATACCCCTAACTCTTATTGTTGAGGCAGAACCTGGTTGTCCGGAATTTGCGGCAATCGTTACCCCGGAAACTCGTCCCTGAAGCGCTTGTTCAATTCGACCATTTGGAACATTCTCGATATCTTTTGCTTTAACACCGGAAATAGCGCCAGTTACCACACTTTTCTTTTGAGTTCCATAGCCAACAACTACAACTTCCTCTAAACTTTGGGTGTCTTCATTAAGGGTTACGTTCAAATAATTGGCATTGCTGACAACAACTTCCTTTTTAGTATATCCAATAAAAGAGAAGACCAAAGTTTCTCCATTTTGAACATTGGACAGTGTAAATTTACCGTCAAAATCTGTAGATGCTCCTTTAGTTGTATTTTTAACAACAATGGAAACTCCTGGCAAAGGTGAACCGCTTGCGTCGGATACGGTGCCTTTAATTTCGTAATTTTGCGCGTAAATTGAGATACCCGCAAAACATAGAAAAAATGATACTAGTAGTGATTTCATATTTTTGATTAATTAAATTTTCATAAAATTAAGTTAAAAAGGAAATGATAGATTAAATGGAACCTATACAAAAAACATACACGACCGTTTTTGGAAAAATTAATTTGTAAAAAATGAAGTGAATGGCAGCTTTTTATGAGGAGTTTATTAACTAAACAATAACTTTAGATTGCAATTATTTTCTGGAAAAAGTGTTGAATTTTATTAAACTACAACCTTGTAGTTATTTGAATGTTGAGGTAATGTTGTAGTTATTTTAACAACTGTTGCAGTAATCTAAATATTTAAAATATACGCTACAAGACTATCTTCGTGCGGCAGGTCCATTTTTTTGCGCAAACGATATCTTTTAATTTCAACACTTCGAACGGAAATGTTCAATAAAGGGGCAATTTCTTTGGAAGAAAGGTTTAATCGCAAATAGGCGCACAAACGTAAATCGTTAGGGCTTAAGGAAGTATGTAATGATTTTACTTTCTTTAAGAAATCACTGTCGGCATTGTTAAAAGCTTCCTGAAATAACTCCCAATCACTGGTGTTGGCAATGTTCTTGTTAATGATTTTAATTACAGGTTTTATATTGGTTTCATCTTTAACCAAGGTCAATTCGTCTTTAATGGTTCTTAAAAGTTCATTCTTATTTATGATATTCATGGTAGAAACAGACAGTTCTCTTGTTTTGCTAAAAATTTCACCCTGTAATTTTTCATTTTTCAATCTCATAATCACTTTTTCACTTTCAAGCTGTGACAAGGCAAAATCGCGCTGTTTCAGATCTATCAACTTTTGTTTTTGTTTGGCGTAATAGCGCTTATAAAGGTTATGAATTAAAAATAGGAGTGCACTTAATAAAACAAAATACACTAAAAACATGGGAATTGAAAGTAGCCAAGGTCTTTCAATTCTAAAAGAATAAGAGGCAATATTGTTTGAAAGTGTGTTGCCTATTTTTGCCTTAACATTAAAAGTGTAATTTCCATAAGGCAAATTTTTAAAAGGAACCTCTGAACTTGTCGTCCAGTCGCTCCATTCATCATACATACCCACTAATTGATATTGGTAATTCACCTCTGTAAATTTATCATATTCTGGAACGCTGAAAGTAAAAAATAAGTTATTGTGCCTATATTTAAAAGTGTTGTTGTTTATTAATGAAACTGGCGTTCTTTCTGCATTAAGGATGCTTTTGTCAATTGAATTTATAGTTATTTTAAATGGTTTTTCATTATTTATCTTGTCCAAATTCAAAATTATGTAACCTCTGGATGTTCCAAACAAATATTGGCGGCCAGTTAAATTGGTCATGCTTTCAAATCCGGCAATGTCTCTTCTTAATGATGCCGGCAAGTAAATTTTAATGGCTTTGGGAATGTTATTTAATTTACCTGGCGTAAAATAAATGATATTTTTATTTGTAAATCCCCAAAGTGTATTTGTTTTGGGATCTACAACCAAATTCCCTGAAAAATACATATCGTCCGATAAAAAATTAGCGGACATTAATGAGTCCTTAATAAATTTCTCTTTTTTATGGTTATACTTGAAAATTCCCTCTTTTAATGTGTAAATAATATCATTATTGTATTTTATTAAGCTTGATTTCAGCCCTTTTGTGACACTATTTTCGGTAGAATATTTCAAAACTTTTGTAAAATCACTGTTAACTTTTAGTTTATAAACACCTTTATATTCATGGCTCACAAATAATTGGCTGTTGTCAATTAATTCAAAATGTCTGCTTGAAATGTCGAATCCTTCAATTTTATTTCTTAATTTCCAGGAGTTATTGGTTTTTTCTAAGACAAAGAGTCCATCGTAATTTCCCTGCAACAACAAATTTTTATTGTTATTTATGTATTTTATGTCCCAGGTTCCCATCTTGTCTGAAATGAGCTTTGCATTGTTGTCATTGATAATAAATGTGCCAACATTATGTCCGCAAAACAGCGTGTTATCAATCACTTTTAAACACCAAACCTGTCCGTTAGTGCCTTTCACAAATATAAAATCGTCACCAGAATAAATGTTTTTATAAAATAAGCCCTGATTGGTGCCAAGATAAAGATTGTTGTTGAAGATCACAGAAGTGTAAACAGTACCTAATTTTCCGTAAATATCATTGTAAATACTAAAAGGTGAATTGAAATTCACAACACTAATGCCATTGTCCAATCCAAGCCAAACATTGTGATCTCTATCTTCAAACACAGATAAGACCGTGTTATTGTTTAAACCATTTTTCTGATTAATTTTATTGATGAGGTCGCCTTTGATGTCCAGGTGGTAGATTCCGTTAGAAATGGTTCCTAAAATAAAACTTCCGTCCGCCAATTGTATGCTGCTGTAAACGCTATTGGATGAAATTTCATCATTTGCCGGGAAATCCCATTTTAAAAGTTGCCCATCTTCAAAAAAATAAAACCCTTTTTCCTGGGTCAGTAACAGAATTTTTTTATTTACAGAAAAAATATTGACTAAAATATTATTTTGTAATATCGGATGGTTTGAAATTAAAACCGGATTCCCGTTTTCAATTTTGTAAAGACCGTCATTCATTTTCTGAAAATAAATGCTCTCGTCAACTTTAAATACTTTTGGAAGATTGGTTTTAGAATTTATGCTATTGAAAGATTCATCAACCGTGTTGTAAATATAAATTCGATGCAAAGATTGAAACAACACCCAATTGTCAAATTTCACAATATTCCAAAATTCTTCTTCAAGCAAAGGTTCCTTAAGTTTTTTGCTCAGAGAAAAGTAAATCAAATTTCCGAAGTCATTTTTTTCCCAATAGCCAAATTCCATATAACAACCCGTGTATATTTTATTGCCAATCACATTTACAGATCGCAAACTTGATTTGTTGGGCGTGGGAAACAATTTCCATTTAGAACCATTAAATTCTAACAATCCACTGCTGTTTGCAACATAAATATAATTATCTGCATCTTGCGAAATGGACCAGTTTTGATTTTCAGCACCATAAACTTCTGGGGCATAATTTTCAATAGGCGGCAATTCTTGGGCATTCAGCGTAAAGGTGGCCAAGAAAATAAATATTAATAAGGTTTTTTCGATGAATTTCAACCAATGAAAATTAAAAATAGTGCAGTTACAATATTACAATTTTTTTTGCAACCGTTTTTTGCGATTTATCCCTAATTTTTAGAATGTATATTTTTATGGAGCATATAATTATTTTGTAACTTGCTTATACTTTTTTGCTTCCGTTTAGGTTAACAAACTTGGTTATAAATTTCAAAAAAAAATAAAATGGGCCAGTTACTGTTTGAACATAAAAAAAATCCATTATTACCCTTCAGGAAATTTTTATTAAGAGTTTTTTCCTACTTCTTATTTTCCTTGCTTTTAATATCATTTTCATTAGGAATAGGAACTTTTGGCTATCATTATTTTGGTGAAATATCCTGGATTGATGCTTTTTATAATGCCTCCATGATTTTAACGGGAATGGGACCTGTAAATGAAATGATAACAGTTAAAGCCAAGCTATTTTCCTCCTTTTATGCGTTGTTTAGCGGCATTGCTTTTTTATCTACTGTTGCTGTAATTTTTGCGCCAATCGCCCATAGAATGTTGCATATTTTGCATTTTCAGGACAATGAAAAAGATTGAACATCATCCATATTATTTAAAATTCATTAGAGGTTGCAATCGATAAAAACAAACAAAATGAACAAAGAAAATCAAGTTAAATATGCTGATAAATCATTTGTAAGCAGCATTTCGCAGCAAGAATTTCCTGAAAGTGAAAAAGTTCACGCAAAAATTATCAGAAAATCCATTTTTGATCTCATTCAAAAGGACCATAAAGAATTTACCCGCAACAGTTTAATGTCAATATCAGAATTAAACAGGTACCGCGAAAAATACATCGCCCAATATTTAATGAATGAAGTCGGCGAATTGTCAACCTTAGAGGAAGATGTTTTAAAAACATTGCAGAATCACGAAATTGTTTCCAAAAACACGGCCAAAGAATCTGAAGCCGCCAATTTCACGTTCGGACAGCGTTTGGCCGATAAAATTGCTTCATTTGGCGGAAGTTGGAAATTTATTATAATTTTCGCGGTATTTATTTTGATATGGATTTTTAGCAATATCTATTTTTTGCTAAACAAAGGTTTTGATCCGTACCCGTTTATTTTGCTCAATTTAATATTGTCCTGTTTGGCCGCGCTTCAGGCACCCGTAATTATGATGAGCCAAAATAGACAGGAAGAAAAAGACAGAGAACGGTCCAAACAGGATTATATGGTTAATTTAAAATCGGAGTTGGAAATTAGGATGCTTCATGAAAAAATAGACCATTTAATTATTCACCAACAACAAGAATTGTTGAACATTCAACAGGTTCAAGTTGAAATGATGGAAGATATTATGAAACAATTAAGTGCCAATAAAAAAGAAGAAAATTAAAATAGCCACAACATTTCAAATAATAATTTAGGTTTGCCATCCTTTTCTGTGGGCGTTCCCGCTAAAAAAGCGGTCAGGCTTTTCGCTGCAATCTTTTATTGCGAGGAACGAGCAATAAAAGTATTTCCGCTGCAATCCTTAACGCAGTTTATGGTTAAAACAAAAATCAATTTCTATATAAATTAATAAATGAATGATTTTTAGAATTTGGCCTTTTATGGTTATATTTGCCGCTTGAAACAGCGTTTTATGAAACCAAAAAATGAAGCAGCATCCAATAAAGTAAGTCAGGAACAAATTGATTCCTGCATTGAAATATTGGAGCAATTGGTGGGCGACACCAATCAGGTTTTTGAGCTCTCGGAAGAAAAAAGGATTGCGCTATTCAAAGCCGCAGGAATGTTAACTCGGCCAAGCCGTGAAGCATTTTCTCAAGGAAAAAAAGACGCCAAAAAATCCATCAAAAGAAAAATGATTGCGCGCGACAAACATGCACGTAAAGAAACAGGAATTAGAAGCACACGGGAAGCCGTTATTTTTGAAGCGCCAAAATTAATGGCGCATATTGACGCGTCAAACAGCAAAGAACTCGAATTGGAATCTCCCCGAAATTGTTATGTATGTAAAGCGGTTTACACCAAACTGCATCATTTTTACGATACCATGTGCACAGAATGCGGCGATTTTAATTATGCCAAGCGTTTTCAAACAGCCGATCTTTCCAATCAAGTGGCCGTTGTTACAGGTTCTCGTTTAAAAATAGGTTATCACATTACGTTAATGTTGCTGCGCGCAGGAGCCACAGTGGTTGCCACCACAAGGTTTCCGGTCGATTCGGCATTGCGTTTTTCCCAAGAAAAAGATTATTTTGATTGGGCTGATCGTTTAAAAATCCACGGACTCGATTTAAGGCATATTCCAAGCGTTGAAATTTTTTGCAATTATATAGAGCAGCAATATGACCGATTGGACATTCTGATCAACAATGCTGCGCAAACAGTTAGAAGACCGGCCGGATTTTACCATCATTTGATGGCAAAAGAAGAAATGAATTTTGACGATTTGCCGCAGTTTGCCAAAAATTTGCTCAGCAACCACCACAATTGTTTGCGGGAATTGCGGAGTTTATCTTCTGAAATCGCGAACAACCAAACCAATATTCCGGTGACCTGGCACGGATCAGAACCAGGTATCGGACTTAGTTCTTCAGCAAAATTATCGCAAATACCTTATAGTTTCGACAATTCTTTGGCTGCCAGTGAAGTTTTTCCTGAAGGAAAACTGGATGCCGATTTGCAACAGGTCGATTTAAGAAAAACAAACAGCTGGCGCTTGAAATTAGGCGAAATTGAAACCACAGAAATGATAGAGGTTCAATTGGTGAATGCCGTTGCGCCTTTTGTGTTGTGCAACCGCTTGTCCAATTTAATGAAAAAAGAAAATACCAGACAAAAACACATCATTAACGTTTCGGCTATGGAAGGCAAATTTCACCGTTTTACCAAGCAGTACCGACATCCGCACACCAACATGGCCAAGGCTGCATTGAACATGATGACGCATACTGCCGCTTCAGATTTTGCCAAAAACGGCATTTATATCAATGCGGTGGACACGGGTTGGGTAACCGATGAAGATCCGGTGGATTTGTCCAATCATAAAATAGAAGTGCACGATTTTCAGCCGCCTTTAGATATTGTTGATGGCGCGGCACGTGTGATGGATCCTTTATTCGACGGCATAAACACAGGCAAACATTGGAGCGGAAAATTCTTAAAAGATTATCGTCCAATTGATTGGTAAAGCCCCCTAACCCCCGAAGGGGAGGACAGAGTGTTAAAAAATGTATGGGATACATTTTTAGCGATAGGGCCAGCCGGTGCGTTGGGCTTTAAAAAGTTATTAATTGCAAATAATGTTATAATTTCAAATCAAACTCCCTTTCCTTTGGAAAGGGCTGGCGATAGGACTAAAATAATTAGTTAAACGATGGAACAACAGCCAAACAATCCGCTTCACGGTGTTAAACTTGCAGAAATACTTCAATTTTTGGTGGCCATGTATGGCTGGTCAGCATTGGGTCAATTGATCAATATCAATTGTTTTAAATCGAATCCTTCCATAAATTCGAGCCTGAAATTTTTAAGAAAAACACAATGGGCAAGGGATAAAGTTGAAAATCTTTATTTGCGTTCCATTAAATGAAAATTCTAAAATTGTTACCCACATCTGTTTGTAAAAAATATTACTTTTACATGATAAATTCTTAAATATGCCAAATCCAACCTATAAAATTGCCGTATTGCAGCTCAATTTAAATGATATTGCCGAAAACAATTTGAAAAAATGTTTAAGCTGGGTGCGAGATGCCGCAAAACAAGGCGCGGAAGTTATTTCTTTGCCGGAATTGTACAGCAGCCATTATTTCTGCCAAAGTGAGGACACTGATAATTTTTCACTGGCAGAAGAATTGTACAGCACTTCATTCATCGCTTTTAGCGCTTTGGCAAAGGAATTGGGCGTGGTGATCATTGTGCCGTTTTTTGAAAAAAGAATGGCGGGAATTTACCACAACAGCGCCTATATTATCGACACAGACGGAACAGAAGCAGGTTTGTACCGTAAAATGCACATTCCGGACGATCCGCACTTTTATGAAAAATATTATTTCACGCCGGGAGATATCGGTTTTAAAACATTTCCTACAAAAAAAGGCAACATAGGAACGCTTATTTGCTGGGACCAATGGTATCCTGAAGCGGCGCGATTAACGGCTTTACAAGGCGCGGAAGTGCTATTTTATCCTACCGCTATTGGCTGGCATCCTAAAGAAAAAGAACAATATGGCATAAATCAGTATGGCGCTTGGATGAATGTGATGAAAGGGCATGCGGTGGCAAATGGTGTTTATGTGGCAGCCGCAAACAGAATTGGTTTGGAAAAATATTTGCCAAACACAGAAGGTATTGAGTTTTGGGGTTCATCATTTATTGCCGGTCCGCAAGGCGAAATTTTGGCACAGGCATCACACGACAAAGAAGAAATTTTAATTGCCGAAGTGGATTTAAATTTACAGGAAAATGTGCGCCAGAACTGGCCATTTTTAAGAGACAGAAGAATTGACGCCTATGGCGAAATCACCAAAAGAGCCATCGATAAATAATGGAGCATAACAGAAGATTTTCGGCAGAATGGGAAAAACAACAGGGTTTGTTGCTATGTTTTCCATACAATGGCAACGATTGGCCGGGAAAGTACGGCGCTATTCAATGGGCTTTTGTGGAATTTATCAAAAAAGTTGCCCATGTTGAAGAAGTTTTTTTAATAGTTGCCAATGAAAAATTGAAAGAGAAAGTGATTGGAATGCTGGAAATGGCGCACGTAAAAATTTCAAATGTTTCTTATATTATTCAAAAAACCAACAGAAGCTGGATGCGGGATTCCGGACCAATAATAGTTAAAAACGGAAATAATGGGAGGGAAGCCCTGAATTTCAATTTCAATGGCTGGGCTAAATATAACAATTATCAACTAGATAAATTGGTTCCGGCAAAAGTGGCCGCGTTTTTGGACATTCCGTTAACGCAGGTAATTTACAAAGGAAAACCGGTAGTTTTGGAGGGTGGTGCTATTGACAGCAACGGAAAAGGAACTTTGTTAACTTCGGAAGAATGTTTGCTGCATCCAAGCATTCAAGTCAGAAATCTGAATTTTACCAAAGCCGATTATGAAGTGGTTTTTAAAGAATATTTAGGAATTACCAATGTTATTTGGCTGGGCGACGGCATTGCCGGCGACGATACGCACGGTCATATAGATGATTTGTGCCGATTTGTGAATGAAGACACCATTATTACCGTGGTGGAATCTGATCCAAAAGATCCAAATTACGGGCCATTGCAAGACAATTTAAAGCGGTTGCAACAGGCAAAGCTGGAAAATGGAAAATCGCCCAAGATTGTTTGCTTGCCAATGCCAAAACGAATAGATTTTGACAATGTGAGAATTCCGGCGAGTTACGCCAACTTTCTTATTTTAAATAAATGCGTTTTGGTGCCCACTTTTAATGATCCTAATGACAGGATTGCTTTAAATATTATTGCAGATTGTTTTCCCGGCAGAGAAATTATTGGCATAAGCGCCATCGATTTAATTTGGGGCTTCGGAACCTTGCATTGTTTGAGTCAGCAAATTCCAGCCTAATTCAGTTTTAAAAAATCAAAAAATATTTTTTAGCTATTCATGGCCTATGAATAGACACTTATAAATTTTAGGGAAAATATTTTTATTATTATTTTATTCAGAAACAATCTTTTATGTAATTAATAATCAGTTATTTATGTGTAATTTAAATCATCGTAAATTTAGACTGAATAAAAATAATTTTGAATCATAGCGAAATAACCCTTAAAAGGCGGTACTTTTGTTGGTCATAAAATCAAAAAGTTTGTCTATAACAGCCACAGAATTAGAGGAAAGAAAAGCAGGTAAAGATTTATACAGCTACCAAAAAGAAGCAATCAACAAAATTTTTAAATGCTTTGAGGATAAGCCGGATGATTATCATTTGCTGTTCCAATTGCCTACGGGCGGCGGGAAAACGGTGATTTTTTCTGAGATTGTGCGACAATATTTGAAGCATCACAACAAAAAAGTATTGGTTTTAACGCATCGCATTGAATTGTGCAAGCAAACATCGACCATGCTTACCGAATTTAACGTTAACAATAAAGTAATTCACAGCAAAGCAAATTTAGACGACCAGGAAAATTATAGTTGTTTTGTGGCGATGGTGGAAACCTTGAATAACCGTTTAAATGAAGACAAGCTTGATATTTCAGATATTGGTTTGGTGATTATTGATGAGGCGCATTATAATTCTTTCACAAAACTCTTTAAGTTTTTTGAAAAGTCGTTTTTTTTGGGCGTTACCGCAACGCCTTTAAGTTCCAATATGAATCTCCCGATGAACGATAATTATGATGAATTAATTGTTGGGGAAACCATAGAATCGCTGATACAAAACGAATTTTTGTCGTGTGCAAATACTTTTCTGTACAATGTTGGTTTAACTTCACTGGTTGTAGGCGCCAACGGTGATTACACGGTAAAATCATCCGAAGATTTGTATTCCAACAATGATATGTTGGGCAAATTATTATCGTCTTATGAAGCGCATTCCAAAGGAAAGAAAACCTTAATTTTCAATAACGGTATCAGCACATCTTTGCACGTGTATGAAATGTTCAGGGCGGCCGGCTATACCATTGCGCATTTGGATAATACCGCCACAAAAAAAGAACGGGAATTTATTTTAAGGTGGTTTAAAAAAACACCAAACGCCATTTTAACTTCCGTAAGTATTTTAACGACCGGTTTTGACGAACCTACGGTTGATACGATTATTTTAAACAGGGCCACAAAATCACTGACCTTATATTATCAGATGATTGGCCGCGGTTCGCGAATTTTAAAGACAAAAAACACGTTTAACGTCATCGATTTGGGGAATAATTTCCACCGATTTGGTCCGTGGGGAGCCGATTTAAACTGGCAGAGTATTTTTACGTCGCCAAATTATTATCTGGACAAATTGCTGAATGATGAAGAATTGGAAAGCAATTTTGAATACGAAATGCCAACAGAATTGCGTGCACAGTTTTCTAAATCTAAAGCAGTGCATTTTGACATCAAACAAACCTATAAAGATGCCATTAAAATAGGAGAGTCTTCAAAAGTGGTTTTGGAACGATCCATCGCGCAACATGCCAAAATATGCGTCGAAAATAGTGAAGATGTATATGACGCTTTAATTTTAGCCAATAAGCTGGGCGAAGATATTGAATACAGAATTCATCATTACACCAAATGTATCAGCAAAAGCACTACAAATTTTGCAGATTGGCTTAAAGACGATTACGGAAAAAAATTGCGTTTGTATTTGCGCGATAATTTCGACACTGTTTTTGAAGAAGTTTATGGAAGACCATCGGAAGATTAATTTTGCATTCCATAAAATTATTTTCACAAATCACATGCGGAAAAAAATAATATTTTTTCTTAATAGTTTATTTTAGATAAAAATATAAACATCTGCAAATAAATATATTAAAGATAATTACTTCAATAAATAGTTACATTTTTGCAACATGGCAAACATCATAAAAGAACAACAACATATATTGGACAAATTGAGTATTGAAACACTCAATGAAATGCAGCAAGAAGCTGAAATTGCAATTAATTCCAATAATAACATCGTTTTATTGTCACCAACGGGAACCGGAAAAACTTTGGCTTTTCTATTGCCGATTATTAAATCATTGGATGTAGATTGCGCTGAAGTACAAACTTTAATTTTAGTGCCTTCCAGAGAATTGGCCATTCAAATTGAGCAAGTTACACGTGAAATGGGAACGGGTTTTAAAGCCAACGCCGTTTATGGCGGACGCCCATTTTCAAAAGATAAAATTGAATTAAAACATTTACCGGCTATTTTAATCGGCACGCCAGGAAGAATTGCGGATCATTTGCGACGCGGCACTTTTTCAACCCAACATATTAAAACCTTGGTGCTGGATGAATTTGACAAATCGCTCGAAGTTGGTTTTGAAGAAGAAATGAAAGAAATCATTTCGGCATTGCCCAAAGTGAACAAACGCATATTAACCTCGGCCACACAAGCATTGAGTATTCCTAAATTTGTCGGCTTAAAGAATCCGGCCACCATCAATTATCTGAAGGAAGATGGGGAAGAAACGCCGCTTTTAAAAATAAAAACCATTATTTCTCCCACCAAAGATAAACTGGAAACACTGGTGAAAGTGCTTTGCCATATTGAAAATGAGCCCGCCATTGTTTTCTGTAATTTTAGGGATACCATAGAAATGGTTAGCGATTTTTTGTACAAAAACAACATAGAACACGGCTGTTTTTATGGCGGAATGGAACAAAAAGACCGGGAAAAAACTTTGATAAAATTTCGCAATGGAACACATCAGGTGATTGTCGCTACAGATTTGGCCGCCAGAGGATTGGACATTCCGGAAATAAAATATATTATCCATTATCAGTTGCCTTTAAAACTCGATGAATTCACGCACAGAAACGGAAGAACTGCACGAATGAACGCCAAAGGAACATCATATGTCATACAATGGAAAAACGAGAAAAAATCGGAATTTATGCCAAATACCCCTATTGAAATCCTTAAAAATAAACCCACGCCAAATTCTTCCAAATGGGAAACCTTATATATTTCAGGAGGCAGAAAAGACAAGATTTCAAAAGGAGATATTGCCGGATTGTTCCTGAAACAAGGAAAACTCAGCAACGACCAATTGGGAATTATAGAACTAAAACAAGATTGCGCTTTTGTGGCCGTTCCTGCGTTAAAAGCAATCGAACTTGTTAAAACATTAAATAACCGCAAATTAAAAAATAAAAAAGTAAGAATTGCGATTGAATAATTGGTTTATTTTTAATCAATTTTTATTGCCAATAAAACAGCATTCAATTTACCTTTACACAAAATTACAATATGTCCAACCAATTCTCAGATTTAGGAATTTCTGCACCATTATTAAAGAGTTTAGCCGATTTAAACATTTCTGAACCTACTGAAATTCAGGAAAAAACAATTCCTGTTTTACTCACAAAAACCGATGATTTTGTGGGTTTGGCAAAAACAGGAACCGGAAAAACAGCGGCTTTCGGATTGCCTTTATTGCAGTTGATTGATTTGGACAAGCAATATATTCAGGCAGTAATATTGGTGCCAACCAGGGAATTGGGACATCAAATTTTTAGCAATATGGAAGCATTTGCGAAGTATCTGCCAGAAATTTCAATTGCAGAAGTTTGTGGCGGAATTCCCATAAAACCGCAAATTGAACGCTTGTTGAACACCACACATATTGTGATTGCAACGCCCGGACGATTGATTGATTTGATTAAACGCAAAGCGATAGACATTAAACAAGCCAATTATTTGGTGCTTGATGAAGCTGATGAAATGGTGACTTCCCTTAAAGAAGGTTTGGATGAAATTGTCGCCGAATTGCCAAAAAAGAAACGGACTTTTTTATTTTCCGCAACCTTGCCGGGAACCATCAAACAATTGGTGCAGAACTATATGTCCAAGCACGTGATTATGGTGAGTGCCGACATGGAAACTGTCGGAAATCAGGCTATTGACCACGAGTATGTGGTGGTTGAACCTATTGAAAAATTAGAGGTGCTGATGCATTTTTTAGCTTCAAAAGAAGGGGAACGCGGCATTATTTTTTGTAAAACCAAAGCAGCGGTTAATAAATTGGCCAAAAATTTGGCCATCAACCGATTTTCTTCAGGCGCATTGCATGGAAGTTTGTCGCAACCCATCCGGGATCGAATTATGGGGCAATTCAGGGAAGGCCATATCAATATTTTGGTGGCGACAGACTTGGCTGCAAGAGGAATTGACGTAAAAGAAATTTCTTATGTGGTGAATTATCATTTGCCGGATGTTGCCGAATTGTATGTTCACAGAAGCGGAAGAACCGCCAGGGCAGGAGCCAAAGGTTATTCCTTAACAGTTATTCAGGAGGATGAAATTGAAAAATTGAAAGAATTTCAGGCCGAATTGGGTATCGATTTTAAGGAATTCAAAAAACCTGATTCGCAAAGCATTGAAGAAAATAATATGATTTTGTGGGCAAAACAGCTCTTTAAAACCAAACCCGACCATGAAATTTCGGCCGATTTAAAAGACAGGATTAAAACAGTTTTCCATCATTTAACCAAAGACGAATTGATTGAAAAAATGATGGCCAATTATGTGTTGAAACATAAAACCGAAAATGCTTCAACTTCAGATAATCAACCTAAAAAAAGTAAGTAGGTATCCAAAAATTTATTAATATTTTTGAAATTTAAGCATCAAAAATGATAACTCCCATCATTTTTTCAGATGAATTCCTTATCTTTAATTAACTTACAATTACAGAAACTTAAAAAATACCAAAAAGCTGCAAATGAAAATAATCACACTAACGGTAAATCCGGCTTTGGATAAAAGTGCCAAAGTAGCCAGTTTAATTCCTGAGCAAAAACTGAAATGTCATTCTATTCAATATCAGCCTGGCGGCGGAGGAATTAATATTTCCAGAATGTTAAAAAGGTTAGGCACAGAAACTTCATGTATTTTAACTTCTGGAGGCGATACAGGAAAATATTTAACGGAGTTACTGAAAAAAGAAAGCATCGATCCAAAAGTTATTCCTGTAAAAGCATGGACGAGGGAAAATCTTTCCATTGTTGATACCCAAACCGGATTTCAATATCGTTTTGGAATGCCCGGAAATGAAGTGAGTGAAACAGAACTTAATTCAATAAAAAAGCTATTGAAAGAATTATTGAATTCACAAGATATTTTGGTGCTTAGCGGAAGTTTGGCTGAGAAAATGCCGATAGATTATTATGCGCAATTGATAAAATACTTGGCCCATAAAAATATAAAAATAGTGATAGACACTTCTGGCCCTGCCTTAAATGAAGCGCTTAAGGAAAATGTTTATTTAATGAAACCGAACCAAAGGGAATTGGCGCAACTTGCCGGAAAAGAGTTTTTATCCAGTGCAGAACAAGAATCGTTTGCAATGGAACTGATAAAATCGAAAAAGGCCCAATATGTTGTAGTTTCCTTAGGCGCAAGAGGCGCTTTTATGGCATCAAACGAAGGTTTTTTTTATAAATCAACACCATCTGTGAAAGTAAAAAGCACCATTGGCGCTGGCGACAGCATGGTTGCCGGATTGATCTATGGAATTCAGCAAGGATTTTCGCCTGAAAATACGTTGAAATGGGGTGTAGTTTGCGGTGTTGCCACAACAATGACCGAAGGTACCGGTTTGGCCACAAATGAAAACATAGATAAAGTTTTGGAATTGATGAAATAATCAAAATAAAAATTAAGATGATACTTAAATAACTGAATCTTAAGCCAATTTTAAGAAATTCCTTAGGATTCTTAAATATCTAAGGGCCGATATTTGTCTTCTTATAATTCAAATATCATGATTTCAGCAACACATCTTCATGCAATAATTATTCACTTTCCGATTGCATTGCTAATGATTGGATTTCTTTCGGAACTCTTGGCACTTTTCATAAAAAAGGATTTTTTAAAAAATACGGCTTTTTATCTTTTACTTTTAGGGGCATTAGGTGCAATTGCTGCTTATGTTAGCGGAAATTATGCTGGCGACGGCATTGAAGAAGGTCCGCTAAAAATACCTGTGGAATTGCATGAACAAGCAGCATTAATTACCCTTTGGTTGGCCATAATTACGGCACTTTTTAGCGTTCTTATTTACTATTTTAAGATTCAAAATTCTAAAGCAAAATGGGCTGGTATTTTATTATATGCTTTATTGGCCTTCTCAGTTGCCAGGACAGGATATTTGGGCGGTCAATTGGTTTTTAGTCACGGCGTTGGTGTTGAGCTTGCGTTACCGGATTTTAATAATTTATAGATCGTAAGTTAAAATTACTCAATAAATTTATTAAGCAGATTTTAAGATGCTGTTAAGAACATCTGAATATATCTGTCAGTACTTTGCTTTAAATTATATTAATCTAAAAAAATTTATTAAAATGAAAAAATCAGTAATTATTTTGATGTTTGTAGTATCAATTTCTGGTTCTATATTTCAATCTTGTACAGGTAAAACTGGCGAAAAAATTGAAGAACCAACAACTGTTGTTACAGAACCAGCAGCCATTTCTAAGGAAGATGCAGCTGCAGCAACTGTATTAAACCTGCAAGCAGCCTTTAAAGGTGAAACCACGGCAAGCGCAAAGTATGCAGCATACAGCAAAAAAGCAGAAGAGGAAGGGTCTCACGAAATTGCAATGTTATTTCATGCCGCATCTGTAGCGGAAAATATTCATGCAAATAATCATAAAGTTGTTTTAGAAGAATCTGGACAAACGGTTCCTTTAATTACGCCGGAGTTTACCGTTAAATCAACCAAAGAAAATTTGAAAGACGCGATTGAAGGAGAAAGCTATGAATCGAACAAAATGTATCCTGAATTTATGGTTACCGCCAAAGCTGCCAATAACGATCTTGCCGGAATTAGTTTAAATTATGCTTACCGAACAGAGTTGAAACACCTTGAAATGTATAAAGGAGCGTTAGCTGCTTTAGAAAGCAATAATGTGAAGTCATTGCCAACTGTTTACTTTATTTGCCCAACTTGCGGAAATACTTACCAAACAACAACCCCAAAAAGATGTGGAATTTCTATGACCAGCACAGAGAAATTCCTAAAAATAACTTCACTTAGCTAGAGAGAAGTTTGTTTGTTTAAATGAATAAGTTCTGATTTACATCGGAACTTATTCTATTTTTAGTTTGGTTTTCAAATGGTTAATCTGAAGGAAAATTAAAACTTCAAAAAAATTAAAGATCATTAAAGCAAAAATAATTAATTGGCAATGAAACGGTCTATTTTTGTAAAGCAAGCCTTACCTTTTATTCAGTGGTACTCTTTAATGATTTTATTAACCATTGCAATCGATTATTTTCTTCACAGATTTCAGTTGGTTTTAAATGGCAGTTACCTTGGTTTTGCAGGAACTTTTACAATTCTTTTGTCATTTTTTTATTCTTTAAAGAAACGAAAAATACTAAAATCAGGATCTCCAAAAAAATTATTAATGCTTCATGAATACCTTGCTTGGGCAGGTTCATTAATGCTTTTGGTGCATGCGGGTATTCATTTTAACGCTATTTTGCCTTGGCTGGCAATTTTAATGCTTTTGTTGACTGTTGCCAGTGGATTGGTGGGGAAATTTTTATTAAAAAAATCAAGTGAAAATTTAAAGCAAAAAAGGCAACTGTTGGTTTCTGAAGGAATGGAAAAAGAAGCAGTTGACAAAAAACTTTTTATGGACGCCATTACGGTTGATTTAATGAAGAAGTGGCGGATAGTTCACTTTCCCATTACGTTGCTTTTAGTTATTTTTTCCTTGATTCACATTGTCACTATTATCATATTTAGTTCATGAAAAAAGCAATTATTTTAGCGATAATAATTGGAAGTATTGCGATTACTTATTTGTATCCTCATCTAATGATTAATCCTGGTGAATTGACAAAAGGCCATCAGAATTTGAATAACAAATGCCTTTCTTGTCACGAGCCTTTTAAAGGAATTTCTAATGATAAATGCATTTCTTGCCATAAATTATCAGAAATTGGAAAAGACACCATATTTTCAATTGATAGCAGCACAAATAAAATTAAGATTCAATTTCATGAAAGTTTAACAAATCAAGATTGTATTGCCTGTCATTCAGACCATAAAGGAATAAACCCAAATCTTTCCTTAAACAAATTCGAACATTCATTATTGACAAATAGCTTAAAAAACAACTGTTATAGCTGTCATAAAACACCAGATAATGAATTGCACAAACAACTATCAACCGATTGTAAAAGTTGCCATAACACCCGCGATTGGAAAGCTTCCACAACATTTAATCATGAACTGATTGTTGGGCTCAATAAAAATAATTGCACTGCTTGCCATCAATCACCAAAAGACACATTTCATCAAACGGTAAAAAACAACTGCAACGAATGCCATACAACCAATAAATGGCTGCCCTCAACCTTTAATCATTCTTCATTTTTTGTGCTCGATAAAGATCACAATCCCAATAATTGCAGTACTTGCCACGTTGATAATAATTTTAAAACTTATACATGTTATGGCTGTCATGAACATTCACAGGCAAATATACGTTCAGAGCACTTGGAAGAAGGGATAAGCAATTTTCAAGATTGTGTTTTGTGTCACAAAAGTGCCAATGAACACGATATTAGAATGCCAAATTTCAATAAAAATAAGTCAGAAAATAACGACTATAAAAAATCGAATGATAATCACGGAGATGATGATTAATACAAGATATTTATTAAATCAAACTTGTATTATTTATATATGACAGGCCTTGGTTTTCCAAAATCAAAATCTTGTAAACCAAAATCTGTCGTTCCGAAAGAATTGGTTTTAAAAATATTTTCGCCCTGACCAGGAATATTTGGATAATAGGAAACTGAAAATTGAAAGGAATTGAACACCAAATAATCGTTATTAATCATCACGCCAATTCCAATAGAAGAAAATAATTTGCTTTTGGTTAATCCATTGTTTTCATTTCCAAGCATTGCAGCCGTGTAATTAAAATAAGGATTTAGCCTGAAACCAATAATATTCCACGGCGAATAAAGCTGCGTTTGCAAAGAAAGAACGAATTTTTTAGTTCCATAGAGAGCACTGTCAAATCCGTTAATTCCCGCACCATTATCGCCTTGAAAACCAGCGCCATAAGTTCCCTGAAAAGGAACATTTTGATTGATGGATAAATTATCTCCAACAGTTTTTAACCTATTTGTTCCTAAAATAATTTGAGGTTTTATAAACTGTCTCATTTTCCATTTATTTCCAAGTTCCACCAAATTCGTAAAATAATTCGCTTGAAATGAAAAAGCGGATTGTTCTGCTTTTGATGCGTTGAAAAAGGTTCCATATTCAAAATTGGTGCTTAAATATCCCCAACTATGATAGTTTCCGAAGGAAGCCCTGGCGCCAAGATACAATCTTCCCTGATTGTTTTTTATTTGATAACCACCCGTGATTCCATAGATTTTACCAATTGGCACATTTTCAATAACGCCATAATTATACAAATATTCATCTTCAACAAACTGACGGGAACTAATTCCAATGCCGCTTAAATAAAAAGTTTCTCCTGAATAAAAATTGATGCTGTCATAGTCAATTGTAGGGCTTTCTTGGTATTGGATATTCAATATTCTGGTTGAATATACAAAGTTAGTGCTACTGTGGCTTGTGGTTTTGTCCTTAAAAATAGGGAAGGAAATACCAGCCCAAATATCCTGTGACTTGTATTTTAAATTTTGGTTATTGTATTGTAATTGCGTATTTTGAAGGGAATCAATTCTAAATTGTTCATCAAAATAAACGCCTCCGGCCCAGCGGGTAAAAGGTGAATAAAAACTGCGTTCAACATTCAGACTTTTTCCAAAATAATCATTTAATTCGGTATGGTAATCGACGGTTGTTTTAATAAAGGTGTTTTTAATATTCGGAATTTCATACTTCATTTTATAGCCATTTTTTCCGTCGTCAAAACGCTTTGAAAATCGGTTGTAAAATTCGTGGCCAGTTCCCAAAAAGTTTCTTTCTTGCAGCCCGACAGACATTTTTGAAGAAGATATGGATCCTTTGGGAATTGAACTCCAAGTGTCTAAAACCCTAATGTAAACATCAACTGAATCAGCACTTTGAGATATTGGCTCCATGGTGATTTTAACATCCCTTACATAGCGTTGTTGCCTTATTAAACGTTCCGATTCAAGCACTAAAAGCGTATCAACTGGCTTGTTCCTCCTAAAAAGCAATAGATTTTTTATTGCCAATTTACGGGTGGTGATGTGGAGCCTGTTCCCTGATTTTTCCCCCCAATTTCTTGCCATTTTTGTGGTGTCTGAAACGGAGAACCCAAAAGGATCTAAAGTTTGAATATTGATGTTTCGTATAATCTTTCCTTCTATATTTTTGTGGAATTTCTTCTTTTGCTTTTTGGAAAGAACGGTTTTTTTTGTTTTTACCGGCTCAAAAATAAACTTATGAAACATTTTAGTAAACCTTCTTTTCTTTGAATATTTTTCAATTTTTTCATACATTTTTGTCGAATCTTGTTTTACAGGTTTCTCCTGGGAAAATCCTATATTGAAGCACAACATTGCAATCAGAAAGAAATAAATTTTGAATTTGGAGTTCATTTTTTGTTTACTTTGATGAAAATGTATATAAAAAAGCATTAACCGATGTCATATTTAGCTAATATAGATTTATTTAAAATGAATTCGGTAAAAAATTTCTGCCCTAAAAATCAAACCTTTTTCGAAATTTGTGTTTAATTGTGTGCGGTCATCACCAAAATAAAATGAACTTAAAGATAAGTCCACTTTATCATCATTGTCAAATACCTTATAAGTTCTGCTAATTGAATAACCAACCTTAGTTTTGGCGTATAAAGATTTTCCCAATTGAAATTGAAGATAGGTATATAATTCATTGGAACTTCTTACAACATATTGTCCTTTAGGTATATAAATAGATTCATGTAAATTATAACTGGAAGTCATTCCGTCGAAATTAATGCCCAAAACCGTCTTTTTGGCCAATTGATAATTGAAATCCACTTGTCCGGGCAACAGTAAAGTTGATTCAAATTTTTTGTTCGGACTTAAATAGTACAATCCCAATAATGGAACAAAGAGCGGACCGTAGTTTTCGGTATTCGTGTAGAAACCCAGTTTATATTTTAAGTTTTCCTTCTTTTTGTAAGTGAATAATGTTAACAATCCGAGTTGAAGATCTTCTTTGGAAATCACATCGAAATCGGAAGCTATGCTAGGCAACAATACATACATTCCAGTCCATTTTTCTGAATAAACCTGATTCAGCCCAAGCAGCAGCCTAACCTTATTAAGAGCAGTATAGCCTGTAAAATCTTGATCCAATCTTAAACGACTTCTGTCAGCAGACAATCCGGTTAATACAATTGTTTTATCATTGAGCACAATTGGGAAGGTCAATTGCAATCCAAATTCCTCAACTTTAGTTTGTTCAGAAGTGTTTTCAAAAGTGTTAAGTGGCGTATTTGCATAGTAAAATCGGCCGATATCAATATAATTTTGTGCGCTGGCCGATATTAAAACCAGTCCCAATAAAAAGCTTAATATATACTTCATATCTTCCTATTATATTTGGGTTGAAGTTACATAAAAAAACAAAAGGTTCAATATTTCCCGTTTAATTTCAACATATTATTAATCACAAGCTATTTAATAAACAAGCCTATTTAATTAATTAAAGGTCAATGAGATAATACAGTTTGAAAATGAACGCCTATTTCTTGAGAAAATAAAACATATGAATCATTTTAAAAACTTAAAATTAAAACGGTCATAAGTAAAAAAAAATGCTTTGTTTTCATTAATATTGGGGTCTTAAAAAACCACCTTTAAAATCAACAAAATTTAGTTATGGCCAAATTTAGGAGTCCGGCTTTTCTCATTATTTTAGCTTTTTTTTCTATTTATGTAATTTGGGGCTCCACCTATCTTTTAAATAAGATTGCCGTTACTGAATTGCCTCCTTTAATGCTGGCATCTATCCGATTTATCACTGCGGGCACTTTAATATTCATAATTGCAAAATTTATGAAAATTAAATTAAGTATCACCCGAAAACAGTTGGTTAATAGCACCATAGCCGGATTTTTATTTTTATCATTTGGAAATGGCGTTATTGTTTGGGCGCTTAAATATGTTGACAGCGGATTTGCAGCGCTTGAAACTGCTGCCCAGCCGTTGATTGTGTTGTTATTGATGCGGATTTTTGAAGGAAAAAAAATAAAAGCAATGTCGGTTATCGGTATTGTTTTTGGAATGGTTGGCATGTTCCTTTTGGTGAGCCAAAAAGAGCTCATTCAAGAGGAAGGAACCATATTGGGAATGGTCATGATTTTTTTGTGTGTCATAAGTTGGGGTTACGGCAGTTTATTTGTGGCCAAAGCCGATCTCCCTCCAAACTTTTTTGTAAATACCGGATATCAAATGATGACCGCGGGCATTTCACTTTTGGTGGTGAGTTTTCTTTTAGGGGAAGAATGGACATTTCCTTCACAATGGAGCGGAAAAGTTCAGTTTTCTATGATCGCCCTTATATTGTTTGGAAGCATCATGGCATTCACCGCTTTTAATTATTTATTAAGAGTGGTTTCACCCGAAAAAGTGGCTACTTCAACCTATGTAAATCCAATTATTGCCATGGTTCTTGGCGGGTATTTTTTAAAGGAACAAATCACTTTACAGTCTATTGTTGCCGCTTTGGTGCTGTTAACAGGCGTTTATTTTATCAATACGAAAAAAAGTTTGGTTATTTTTTCCCGATTTTCCAAACGAATAAAGTACAAGGAAGGAAAAGTAATCATAAAGAATAATGAATAATGAATAATTTTGTGTTTATGACAAACGAAAAAGAGATAAATAGACGTCCTATTATAGAGAAATCAATTGTTTAAGAACACATGACAATGGTTGAAAAATTTCAGAATTCAACATTGCGGCCAATCATTAAAATGAAACATGAATTGCTGATTGCTTGTTTCGAATATTATTTGACCACCAAAACACTTGATTTTATGGATTTTACTGAAATAAAAAAGGTTGAATTCATGGAGCGCTCTTTTTCAAAAGACATCCAATTCAGAAATGAAGTAAAAGGAATGATCATCGGTCATTTTACTTTGGAAGAATTCGCCATTTATAAAAACTTTATCAAAGAGTTCAACAAAAGGATGATAACTATGGTTAAAGAACGTATTTTAAGCACGTTAACAAGTTAGAAGAATTTTTCATTTTGTTTTTCTGTCCAAGAAAAAAACAAATCATAGCCAAAATTTTAAAACTATATTTGCAGCCTCAATACTTCGACTTTTCGAAGCTTAAGTTTTTATGATGCAAAAGATGGAAAAAGAAAATAACAAGTCAATCACTTCTGAAGAAATTGAGAAATGCATAGCCATTTTGTTGCAATTGGTGACAAATACAGCTCAGATTTTTGACATTGAGAAAGCACAAAGAACCGAGCTGATAAAAGTTGCCGGAATGTTTTCCAGACCAGATCGGGATGAATTTTCACGAAGAAAAAAGGACGGAAAAAAAGTGGTGAAACGCAAATTGGCGGCCAAAGAGAAAAATGCCCGAAAAGAAACCGGCATTAGAAATGCGCGTGAAGTTTCCGTATTTGTTGCGCCAAAATTACTTCCGATGGCCGATTTGGCAAATAAAGACCAAACAGAATTTCAAACGCCAAAAAACTGTTACGTCTGCAAAACGTCCTTTGTGAAAATGCATCATTTTTATGACAGTATGTGTCCGGAATGCGGTGATTTTAATTATGCAAAACGTTTTCAAACAGCGAATGTAAACGGACAAATTGCCGTAATTACAGGATCTCGTTTAAAAATAGGCTATCACATTACGTTAATGTTGTTGCGTGGCGGCGCAACTGTTGTTGCAACCACTCGTTTTCCGGTTGATTCAGCTTTGAGATTTTCTCAGGAAACTGATTTTGTGGAGTGGGGGCACCGATTAAAAATTCACGGACTCGATTTAAGGCATATTCCAAGCGTAGAAATTTTTTGCAATTTTGTGGAACAAAAATATGGAAGATTGGATATTTTGATCAACAATGCGGCGCAAACTGTGAGACGGCCTTCCGGATTTTATCAGCATTTAATGAAAAATGAAGAAAGTCCAATGGCATCTTTGCCAAAAAACACACAAGATTTATTGTTTGACCATTGGAGCTGTTTGCAAGAATTAACTGAATTAACTGCCGGCGCTTCCTCCAACAAAAATATGCCGGTGACCTGGCACGGACCAGAACCGGGAATTGGATTGTGGGCTTCAGCAAGATTGTCCCAAATTCCGTATAGCTTTGACAAAGAATTGGTTACCACAGAAGTTTTTCCTGAAGGAAAACTGGACGCCGACTTGCAACAAGTAGATTTAAGAAAAACCAACAGCTGGCGTTTAAAACTTGGCGAGATTGAAACCACCGAAATGATAGAGGTACAGTTGGTAAATTCTGTTGCGCCGTTTGTGTTGTGCAACCGCCTTTCCGAAGTCATGAAAAAAGACAACACTGGACAAAAACACATCATCAATGTTTCTGCGATGGAAGGAAAATTTTACCCGTCTTTTAAAGAGGACAGACATCCACACACAAATATGGCCAAGGCTGCGTTGAATATGCTTACCCATACTTCCGCAGGAACTTTGGCAAAAGACGGAATTTTTATGAATGCTGTTGATACTGGCTGGGTGACCGATGAAGATCCGCTGGAATTGGCAAAAATGAAAAAAGAACTGCACGATTTTCAGCCACCGCTTGACATTGTTGATGGCGCCGCACGCGTTATGGATCCGTTATTTGACGGAATCAATACAGGAAAACATTGGTGCGGAAAATTCTTAAAAGATTATAGGCCAATTAGTTGGTAAAGCTTAACTATTTCAACTTTTCTTTGAAAAAATTTATGGTTCGCTGCCAAGCCAGTGTTGCCGCCGCTTCATCATAACGCGGCGTGGTATCATTGTGAAAACCGTGGTTAACTTTTGGATAGAAATACACTTTATAGTCTTTATGATTCGCTTTTAATGCAGCTTCATAAGCGGACCAACCTTCATTAACTCTGGTATCTAACTCAGCATAATGAATTAATAAAGAAGCATTTATACTTGGCACATCTTCCGCAGCAGGCTGTCCGCCATAAAATGGAACAGTAGCTATCAAATCGGGAATTTTTACTGCCATCATATTAGAAATCCAACCGCCAAAACAAAATCCGACCACGCCAACTTTTCCGTTACATTCCGGGTGCACTCTTAAATATTCATAGGCTGCAATAAAATCTTCCAACATTTCATTGGCTGTTCGTTGTTTTTGTAAATTTCTTCCGTCATCATCATTGCCAGGATATCCTCCCAAAGGAGAAAGCGCATCTGGCGCCAAAGAAATAAATCCGGCAAGTCCGGCTCTTCGGCCTACATCTTCAATATAGGGATTCAATCCGCGATTTTCGTGTACCACAATAATTCCCGGCAACTTGGTTTTATTGTCTGATGGCCTTGACAGCAAACCTTTAATTTTTCCGCCGCCTTTTGGTGAATTGTAAGTGATAAATTCTGATTTCAGTCTTTGATCATCGAATGCAATTTGCAGTGCCTTATAATTAGGGCTCATAAAACTAAGAAGTGATGGCACTGTAAGTCCGCCAATCGCAAATAAGGACAATCTTTCCATGAATTGCCTTCTTTCAATTTTATTATGCGCGTAATCATCATACAAATCGAAAATTTCCTGCTTGATATCATCTTTGGTTATTTTTTTCATCAGTTTAAATTTTATTTTTTTAGTGGTAACAGCTGCTCATTCCTTTGTGTATCAAAATTTGTTATGCTCGTTTCATAAGGATTTTTTTTAGTTTTAAACCGAAAAAACACAGCAGATTAAGCAATAAATAAAAATCTGTGTTTGTCAAATATAAATAAATTGGCGTAAAAAAAATATTTATTCGAAAAACCTATGTCGATTTTTTGGAAAAAAACCAGTTGCGTTTTTTCTTGGGCCGACTTTCGATGCCCAGCAGTAAAGACAATATTTTTAAACTTTCTGTGCGATCTGCGATTAATTTTAGGAAACTGATAAACGGAATGAATAAAATCATACCGGCTGCTCCCCATAAAATTCCGCCGGCAATAATCATTATAATGATGATAAGCGGGTTTATTTTTAACCGGTTGCCTACAGCCAAAGGAAATATAATGTTGGCTTCGAGCAGTTGAACGAAAGCAAAAATTAATATTACACCTATTGGATACCAAATAGAATCATAAGTTACCCAAGAAATCACGATGGGCAAAAGCGATGAAATGATAATTCCGGCATAAGGAATAAATGTTAGAATTGAGGCGATAAAACCAAACATAAAAGGGTGCGGAATACCAAGAATTGCCAATCCGACACTATTTAAAATCCCCACTATTAAATACACCAATAACATTCCCTTCACAAAATTATAATAAGAATGAATGGTTCCTATAAGAATTTCGTGGATGGATTCTTTCTTATCTGAAGGAAAAATTTTGTAAAGCACATTGGTAAGCATTTGCCTATAATAAAGAATGAGTGTTGAAAAAACTGGGATTATAATAAGGAAAAATGCCGACATGGAAATAGAATAAGCTTTATTTATCAGAAATTCAAAAATCTGAGATCCGGAGCCATTTAGCAAACTCCCGGGAAGTTTTGAAAATTCATCAGTATTGATGCCATATCGTTCTTCTAAAAATGTAAACAATTGTGTGAAGGTTTCTGAAAATTTAGCCTCGAACAGATGCCATTCCTGCAAAAAACCAGCTATTTGAGAAAAAAGCAAGTATATGATCGCTCCTAAAAGCATAAATATGACAGAAATGGCCATTAAAATACTGCCCATTTTATTGATGCCTTTTTTTTCCAGCCATTTACAAATTGGATACAAAATAAAGCTGATGAGCATCGAAAAACTTAAAGGAATAAATAGGGTTTTGCCAAAATATAGCACTAAGGAAATGAGCACTGTGTATTGAAGGATTTCCTTTACAGAAAAATTTCTTTTTAATGGAACCAATGTTTTCGGGATTTCTGCCATGTCGTAATGAATTTTTAATGGTTCTTTATGATGTTCCAATTGTTCTTTTTCAAGAAAATAGCTAAAACTAAAATCTATAAATTTTTAAATTATGGAATTTTAAAACAAACTATCTTATATTTTTAACAACCCTAATATAGTCAATTTTTTTAAGATGTTAAATGATATCCATAAATTTTAATGTAACTTTAAACTTCAATAAAAAACGCAATTATGAGCTATTGGCGTTTAAAAGAAAGGGTAACTGTTGTTTAAGGTGAATGAAAATGTTAAATTTGGGTTATCATAATTTTCATTTTGATATAATTATTTAAAACAATACAAATCAGCAAATTAAAATAAGCCATGGAAAATAAACAAGCATTAATGCAGCCATACGCTAAAAACGGATTGGAATTAAAAAACAGAATTGTGATGGCACCGATGACCAGAAGCAGGGCCGATAATTCGGAATTTAAACCAACAGAAGAATTACAAGCGACTTATTATGAGCAACGTGCCTCCGCAGGATTGATTATTACGGAAGGCGCACAGGTTTCTGAAATGGCTGTTGGTTACGTAAATACGCCCGGAATTTATACAAAAGCGCAAGTGGATGGCTGGAAAAAAGTCACCGAACGCATTCATGCGAAAGGAGGGAAGATATTTATTCAATTGTGGCATGTGGGAAGGGTTTCGCATCCCGATTTTCATCATGGCGAATTGCCTTTGGCGCCATCGGCCATCAATCCGAACAGCAAATCGTTTACGCCACAGGGCTTTAAAGATACGGTAAGGCCAAAAGCGATGACGATTGAAGATATTAAAACAACCATCAACGATTATAGGCAGGCGGCAAAAAATGCAGTCGAAGCCGGTTTTGACGGCGTGGAAATTCATTCATCCAACGGATATTTGTTTCACCAGTTTTTTAATAACTGTTCGAACCAACGGACAGATAATTACGGAGGAAGCATAGAAAACAAGGCAAGATTCTTTTTTGAAGTGTTGGATGCCGTTAAAAATGAAATTCCTGAACATAAAATTGGGGCAAGATTTAATCCTTCGATGCACAATTTGCAAGGAATTAAGGTTGACGAAGAAACCATTCCAACTTTTGAATATATCATTAAAAAACTAAATGATTATCAGTTGGCCTATGTCCATTTGTCGGAACCGTTTACCGATGTTTCTGAAGTTCCTTTTGCCGTTACAAAAATCGCAAAACATTTTAGGTCATTATATAACGGAACTTTAATAATCAACGGCGGATTTACACAAGAAACCGGAAATGAGGTGATTGAACGTGGCGAAGCCGATTTGGTGGCGTTTGGAAAACCCTTTATTTCAAATCCGGATTTGGCGGTGCGTTTTGAAAATAATTTGGCATTAACCGAATGGGATCAAAATACATTTTACACGCCAGGCAAAAAAGGCTATTTGGATTATGAGCCGGTTAAATTGTAATAAAATAATTCATTTAAGAAAACTAAAACCATCAAAAATAGCGCCTTTCGGCGCTATTTTTATGATTCTTAAATTTAAATGGCTTTTAAAGTTATTAATTTCAAATGGTAAAAGTGTGTTACAACTTTAGACTATTAACTTCTTCTTCATGTTTGTTAAAAATTTCAGAAATCAGCACGTGTTTATCTGAAAAAGCTTTGTTTAGGGTATCAAGAAATTTTTCAAGTTCTTTATCAGGGTAATTAAATAAATCTACCTGAAGATGGCCAACTTTTACAACCAAACTTTCTGTTGTGTTTTTAATGTCCTCTAATTTTCTTAAAATTTCTTCTTTAATTTCAATATTTCCTTTTTCCATGATATCTATTTTTATTTTTATAGCGTAATATTTATGTCGTGCAAAGGTGCGTTCAATAGATGAAATTTGCGTTACATAATTTTAAACCAAATTTGCATAATTCACACATTATTTGTAAAGAAATAGGAATTTTGACTATAAATCTGCTAAATTGAAATAAAAAGATGAAGTTCCATAAATGAAAAATAGTGGCATATAGCGCTATTTTTTTCATAAATTATAACTGAAAATTTAAGTATCAGTAATTATTCTTTTGATTAATTTCTTACTTTGGAAGGATAATTTTTTGGATCTAAAGCAGTAGGTGACCAGCTATTAAAAAATTCCAACACTTCTTTGGTTGAATAGCCTTTGTTCTCCTCTAAATAAACACTATTTTGGGTATGAAGCCTGTTTCCTTTACCATCCAATACCACAAATACCGGAAAACCAAAACGTTGCGGATAACCTAAGCCAGCCAAAATGTATTCATTCCAATTTTCTTTAGAATAATTAAGGTGATAGGTGATATATTTTTCTTTTAAAATAATGCGTAAAGTGTCATTTTCAGTTACTTTTTTATTGAATTTAACACACCAGCTGCACCAGTTTCCGCCAATTTGCACCAATACATGTTTTCCTTCAGTGTTTGCTTTTGTAGCCATGTTTTGAAGATCTGTTTTAGCATCAGCTTCCGGATTGTATAATTTGACTTCGGATGTTTGGGCATTTATATCAATTATCAAAAGCATGATTATGATAAATAGCATTTGTTTTTTCATCGGATAGATTTTTCGAGTACAAAAATAGAATAATTTTTTTACCAAAAATTCAAATGGTTAAATTTATGAAAGTTTTATGCTTAAAAGTTGCTTCTTAAAATTTAATGAAACGCTAATTATACTGACTAACGAAAGTAGGGAAGCGTAATGTGTTTTCAATGACTTAATACTAAAATATTGCTTTAGAACTAAGATTTATAATTTTAGTGATAAAAATTCAATATTTATTGCTACAAATACATTTTTGAGTTATTCTTACTTAAAATTATATTCCTATATTTGAATTAAGTTTAAGCTATGACAAAATCGAATATAATTATTCAAAATAATAATATAGACCCCAAACCTTTTTTAAGATGGGCAGGTGGAAAAAAATGGTTAAAAAAGGAAATAGATAATTTATTGCCAAAGCAAGAATTTAACAATTACCATGAACCTTTTTTGGGTGGAGGAGCTATTTTTTTTCATTTAAACCCAATAAATATTTCCTATCTTAATGATTTAAATAAAGAGTTAATTGACACATATGAAGCTATTAAATATGATGTTGATGGAGTAATTGAAGAATTAAGAAAATTTAAAAATACTGAAGATTGCTATTATGAAGTTCGATCAAAAAAATACAGAACAGACTTTAAAAAGGCAGCAAGATTTATTTATTTGAATCAAACTTCTTTTAATGGAATATATCGAGTAAACTTGAAAGGAGAATATAATGTCCCATTTGGTTATAGGAAAAAAGATTTTCTTGACACAGAAACCCTAATATCTGCTAGTGAAAGACTGAAAAATGTTAGACTTAGTAATCAAGACTTTTCAGAAAGAATTGATGCTATTAATAAAAATGATCTTATTTTTCTAGATCCGCCTTATACTATTACTCATAACAATAATGGTTTCTTTAAATATAATCAAAAACTGTTTTCAGAAAAAGACCAATATGTGCTTTCAGAAATGATTGATGAGATTAAAAGGAAAGAAGCTTTTTACATTTTAACTAATGCGGCTCATTTTAAAGTTAAAGAGATTTTTGATAAAGGTGATAAAATTTTAGAATTAAAAAGAGCTAGTTTGATTGGAGGAACTAACGCTAAAAGAGGTAAATATTCAGAATATATTTTCACAAATTGTATTTAATATGACAGAACAAAAAACGAAAGAAAGTAAGCCTTTCATTAAGGATTTTCAAAAGATAGCAATACTTAATTCAGTATTTAGCTTATTTTTTAATCTATTACCCTTTTGGGCAGGAATATTAGTGACATTATCATTTGGGAACTGGACAAGTTGGAGTAGGTTTTATTCAAGTGGAGAGTTTTATTTATATAGCACGTCATTAATTTCAACTTCATATTTAATATATCATAATAATAAATTAAAGGCAACAGACTTAAGTTCAATTTTTAGTATTATTTCACTGATGCTAATTGTTACAATTTCAATACTTTATGCTTCTATAACAGCTAACTCTGTACAACCAATAGGAGCGTTTATAAAATGGGCTTCTATCATTGCTATTTTATGTGCAGTACCAATTTTCTTTTATTCTCAGATAATTTCAAATAGAAATACACCAAATGTTGGAGAACAAAGAAGAAATGAGCAACAAACTATCATTGATGGATTAAGTTAATAAAAAAATTATGCAAAAAATTGAATTTAAATGTCTTGAAGCAATACAACCAATAGGTGTTGTATACGTTGGTGTTATAAATTATGATGATTTAGAATATATATCATTTGCAGATGTAAGACGACTTGAATTAGGAAATGATAATAGAGAAGTTGAAGATTATATAGGCATCCAAAGACAATTAAATCCTGAGAGAGAGAAAGATATTGGAAAATATGTGGGACTTGTAGATGCAACTTTTCCTAATAGTATAATTCTTTCAATATCATCTGATCATGCGGAATATGATAAAGATACTCAAACTATGAGAATTGATTATAAAGATGATGTTGCTAAAGTACTTGATGGACAACATAGAATTGCGGGTCTTAGGCATTTTACAAAATCTGGTGAAAATTTTCAATTATCTGTATCTATTTATGTTGATATGGATATTGAAGATCAAGCAATTGTATTTTCTACCATAAATAAGGAACAAAAAAGTGTAAGTAATTCTCTTGTTGCTGATTTATTTGCATTTGCTAAAAGTAGAAGTCCACAAAAAACTGCTCATAATATTGCTAGAGCTTTAAGTCAAAAAGAAGGTAGTCCTTTTTATCAAAAAATTAAAGTACTTGGGACTGCAAATAGAAAAGATAAGGAAACAATCACTCAAGATACATTTGTTAAGAATTTAATAAAGTATATTTCATCAGATCCACAAGGGGATAGAGATTTTTATAAAAGAAATAAAGATAAGAGTTCGCCTAAATTAGAATTAATAGAAGGTAAGGAATTGGAAAGACTATTTCTTAGAAATATTTTTATTGAGGACGAAAACGACGTTAAAATTGCTCAAATAATATTCAATTATTTCTATGTTGTTGAAAATAAGTGGCCAAAAGCTTGGAAAGAATTGCAACCTAATATTATTTTAAATAGGTCTACTGGTTTTATAGCTTTGATGAGATTTTTTAAATTTGCATATCTTAGCTTTAATAGAATTGGAGATGTAATTTCAAAGGAAGAATTTAAAAGTATATTTGATAAAATTGAGCTGAAAGAATCTGATTTTAATAAAGAAAAATATGTTCCTGGATCCTCTGGAATAGCAGAATTATATAAAGACTTCTTGTTTCAAAGTGGTTTAGGTTAAAATTTACATTGTTGATATTACTAAAAACCCAATCGCTGAGACTCGCATAAAATATTTTTTATGGAGGATTGTGCAGAATATCTCAAAGAATTGAAATTTTAAACAACAAAAGAAACTTACGTTTTACAAATTTGTTTTATCATAATTGTATATAGTAGTGACACTAAAGTGTGCAATTATGCTAAATTACACAACTATCCATAAATCTGAATAATAATTATTTTGTATTATAATTTATATTATGTTAAATAGAAAATTCAGTATAACATCACTTCTAATTTAAATTGCCTTCCTTATGCCTAATGATAAAAAGCAAGTCATCCCCTTTTGAAAAGTTTCAAATCCACGAATTATTAAAAAAATGAGCTTTAAGTTGGTTTAATATTTTTTAAGATAAATAAACTTTTTGATTAATTTATTCATTAATTATTGGTGTTTTTGTAACTTTAGGTAGCATTAAAAAAAATAAAATGAAAAAATCATTCGACGACATTATAAATCAGAACATTCCTGTTTTAATTGATTTTTACGCAGATTGGTGTGGACCTTGTAAAAGCATGGCGCCTATTTTAAAGCAATTAAAAGCGGAACTAAAGGATTCGATAAGTATCATAAAAATAAATGTGGACACCAATCAGGCATTGGCGGCGAAATATCAAGTACGCGGAGTTCCCACTTTTATGGTTTTTAAACAAGGAAGGCAAATTTGGAGACAATCTGGCATGCAATCTGTTTCTCAATTAAAACATGCAATTTCTTCAAAATAAATTTACTGTTCCTCTTCACTTTTAACATTTAAAGCAATCAATTCACCGTTTTCAAATATTGGATTTATTTCGATGGGATTGCAACAAATCTCGCAATCTTCAATATAGGTTAGATTTGTTACTGAAGTATCAAATAACATAGAAATTTCTTCCCAACAATACGGACACTGAAAAAAATGTTCTTCCATAATAATTATATTTTGAGATTATCTAAATAATATCAGCAAAGCGCCAATAGCGGTTACCACCATTATAAATTTGCGGTAAACTTCATTGTTTAACAATTTAACCAACGCCACGCCGCTTATAAAACCGAGCAAAATTCCCGGAATCAGAAATAAATTCAGCAAAAGGCTATCCGAAGTTACCGTTTTCCAGACAAAAATATGAAAAGGCAATTTAAAAACATTAATAATCAAAAACAACCAGGCTGCCGTACCAATAAATTGATTTTTAGGCAACCTTACGGCCAAAAAATAGATATCTGCAAAAGAACCTGCCAGATTTCCAATCATGGAAGTAATCCCGGATAAAAGCCCCATGCTGCTGGCAAAAAACCAATGTTTGGGAACTGCCATATTCCTTTTTCGATCCATCCAAACCATCATGATCACGGTTAAAATGATGAAAATCGCCATGATTTGTTTAAATAGTTTTTCGGAAATGTCATTTCCAAACCACACCCCTATCAATACGCCCAAAACCATTGTAGGCAATATTTTCAACAAAAACTTCCATTGTGTATGTCGGTTATAATAAAAAACAGCCAATATATCGGCAACAACCATGAGCGGAATTAATATTCCCGTGGAAGCTTTTCCGCCAAATAATATGGCCATTAAAGTAACTATTAAAACCCCAAGTCCTTTTACGCCTGCTTTTCCCATCCCAAGAATAAAGGAAGCCAAAAATGCCAAAAACCAGTTCAGCCACGATAATTGGAATTGCGCCATGCTGTCAACTATACCTTGCACTACTTTAAATTTTAGGCTTGTAAGGTAGTTATAAGTTGAAAAGTTTGAAAGATAAAAAGTATGTTTTAATTGTTTAATCATTGAACTGTTTTATTGGCAAATTCTCTAAACTTTTAATTTTAACTCAAAAATTAGAATCAATTATAACAAAAAAAGACCCGAAACAATTTGTTTCGGGTCTTCCATAAATATTTTGGGGTTATTAGTTTTCGCCAGCTTCTTTTTTGGCGTCTTCTTTCATTTTTTCATTCGGAACAATCGCGATATTTACCCTGCGGTTTTTAGCGCGACCTTCTGCAGTGGTATTGTCTGCAATTGGCTGATCTTCACCAAACCAAGTCGTTGTAAAACGTGATGAACCTAATCCTTTATTTTGAACAAAATAATTGGTTACCGCATAAGCTCTTTTTTCAGAAAGCGTCATATTGTAATCTGCCGGTCCGCTGCTGTCAGTATGTCCAACTACCAATACATTAGTATCAGGATATTCTTTTAAAATATTTGCCAATTTAGTAAGCAAAACTTCAGAAGAAGCTGTGATATTATATAAGTTAGTTGCGAATTGAACACCGCTATTTTCGTCAAATGTCACTAAAATACCATCGTCAATACGTTCAACTTTAGCTCCGGGAATTTCTTCCTCAATTTTTTGGGCTTGTTTGTCCATTTTATTTCCAATAAGCACACCTGCAGTTCCGCCAACAACACCACCAATTACGGCGCCTATTTCTCCTTTTCCGCCTTTACCGGCATTGTTGCCAATAATAGCACCTAATATTGCACCTCCGGCAGTTCCGATTACGGCACCTTTTTGTGCGTTATTTGCATTTTTGGTAGCTTCACAACTACTTAAGCCGGCTACAAAAATTACTGTTAGGGCCACTAATGCTGTTTTTTTAAAGAATGTTCTCATTATTCGTTAATTTTATTAAAGTTCATATAAATTATAAATGGTTTTCCTTCTACTGAAACGGTTTGTTCCCATTTCATAGTAGTTTCTGTCAACTGCACCAATTGAAGTCTGAAACCTGTATTGTCTTCAGAATTTTGTTTAGCATTGGTTGGTTTCAACAAGAAATCATAAAGGCCGGTATCGGCATCTGTTTGTTGAATTGTAAAATTGAAATTACGATCGCCTGTTGGTACACAATGTGAATCGGTTATGGTATATACTCCAGTATTGTTGTTTGGAATAAAACGCCATTTGCTTCCGATGAAACAATCTTTCGCAACATCGTTTAACAAGGTTACGTCAAAAGTTCCAGGTTCGCTGTAAGTAATTTGGTCTAATGACCAATATCCCTTTATTACTTTTTTGGACTGGATTACGGTTTTTGGAGTTCCACAAGAAATAACCATGGAGGCTAAAAGTACAAATACTATTATTTTTTTCATTTTTTTTATTGTTTTAAATGGTGAAATTATATACTGCAAATTTGCGAAATAATAGACAAGATAAAGTTACATATTTTTTTATATTAGTTACAAGATTCACACATCCTGAATGCTAAAAATGTGTTAAATTCTTTGAAATCGTTGGGAATTATGCTTTATTTAGGTCTTTGTTGAAGGAAGAAACAGAATGATTAGAACCATTTCATTTACCTGTATATTTGCAACATGAACATTGAAATCCTTTTTGAGGACAACCATATTGTTATTGTGAACAAACCCAACAACGTGCTGATTCACAATTCCTACTATGCACGTAACATTAAAGATGAAACACTGTTAGATTTGCTTTTCGCGCAATTTGGTTGCCATTTTTATCCTGTTCACAGGCTGGACAGAAAAACATCGGGTGTTTTAATGTTGGCAAAGCATAAAGAGGATGTTGCTGTATTTCAGGAGTTGTTCAATGCCAACCAGATCCTAAAAATCTATTTGGGAATTGTGCGCGGATTTGTGGATTTATCGGTTTTAGTAACCTCTCCCGTTAAAAATCCCGATACCAAAGTTTATAAAGATGCGGAAACTTTTTGCGAACCCATTCATACAAAACTTATAGATATTCCTGTAATCCCTTATGAAAATTCACGTTATAGTCTGATGAAATTAACGCCTGCCACCGGAAGAATGCACCAACTTCGCATACATATGAATAAAATAAATCATCCAATTGTTGGCGATTATAAATATGGAGATCGGTTTCACAACAGAATGTTTGAAAATGAATTTGACTGTGAAAAATTATTCTTGCACGCCTATTCACTTCAATTTACACAACCGATAACCCATGAAAAAATTGTAATAAACGCTTCTTTACCGAATGATTGGGGCAAAGTATTTAAGCTATTTGATTGGGATTTTGAGTAAATAAAACCGTTTTCAATTTTCAATTCTTGCTTTTATATTTTTATAAATTAAATGCCATTTATGAAGTATAATCCCATATCCCAATAATAATACCTACCGTAAAACAGCAAAATATTTATAAAAATAATTTCTCATATTTGTATAGCGCCTTATTGTAATCCCCAATATTAAATAATGGTGTTTTATTAAACATTTTATTAAAATTTACTATACAAAACTTCAAAGAACTGAAAAGTTGAAAACGGAATTATTTAAAAAAGCCGTTTTCAAATTCAGGTTCTTGCAGACCCTGCCGCTTCAAAATTTTATTAAACACGCCTATTAAGTTTCCATATCACCCCAAATAAAACAATCCTTTTTTAGCTGTGTTTTAATAAATTATTAACGAATAATGTTACTTAATTGTCACGTCCACAATGTATTATAACATAATTCATTATTAATTTACGTAAAAATTTCAAAGAACCAAAAGTTGAAAACGGTATATTAAGCAGTTGAACTATTGCTGTTATTTTATTCTGAAAGCAATTTTTTTTCTTTTTCAATTTTCATTATTAATAACACAAGTCCAAATACTTGTTCTTTAATATATTTAAAGTTTTCAATATAATTTTTAACTTCCATTTTTAGAAGTTTGTGGTTATTTCTAAATTTATCTTCCTTTTTTAAGTAGATATTTTCAATAAGCAAAGCCAAATTAATTCTATGCTCTTTAATGGATTCAATTAATTTATTGCCCAAATTGGTTTCATGTTCTATGCCATTCAATAACATTTTAGCTTGCGCATAATGATCGGTGGTACATAAGCCAATGATGTGTTCGGATAGCAATTCTTTTAAAAAATTTTGTTCAATTTTAATAAATTCAATTTCTGAAATCCATTGTTGGGCTTTGGAATGTAAACGACCGACACTGTTTTCAAAACTTGATTTTTCTTCTTCTTTTTTTTGAGTTAATTGATTTTTTTCCATTTTTAAATTATTTTAAGTTAAAGAATCCGGGAAACGTTAACTTCCCGGATTTTCATGAGAAATTTAACTGATTTCAATCATTTTTTTCTTTTCTTCCATTTTTGAAACTTCTGATTTTTCTAAATGAATTAACAATACTCCGTTATCGTAATTCGCTTTAATTTTCTTTTTAAGATCTACATTTTTTGGTAAAGTGAAAGTTCTGTTAAATGAATTGTAAGAAAATTCCTTGCGAGAATAATTTTCCTCTTTTTCTTCCATTTCCCGCTTACTTTCAGCCGAAATTGTTAAAACATCATCAGAAATAGAAACTTCAAAATCTTTTTTCGTAAAGCCAGGAGCACATACCTCTATTTCAAAGTCTTTATTGTGTTCCTTTACATTAATTGCTGGCATCCAAGTGTCTCTAAGAAATAAATCTTCGGTCATCATGTTATCAGTAATGTCTGAAATTTCAGGAAACATTCTGTCCAATATAGGAAGTCGTCTGTTAAATTGTACTAATGGCATAACTCAAATAATTTAATGGTTAATAATGGACTAAATTATTCTTAAAGCAATGTTTAAACAATGACGTACATCATTACAGCGAATGATAGTTATCACTTTTCACTTAAAATTTCTATTCTTAAAAAAGGATGTTATCTTTTCTTTCGAATATGCGTTGTTCAAGATAAAATTAAACAAAAAATAATTTTGTAACTAATCAGTCTATAATTCAAATTCAAATTTAGCTATAATTGCCAAGGCTTCCAATACATTTAGGCCATTTTTTATAGTTGTGTCTATAACGGAGCGTATTTTGGCAAAGTTCTTTGCAGCCTGCTCTACTTTGAACTGACCAGATATTTTTTGCTTTACCTTCACATTTCTAATTGCACGTTCTGACGCATTGTTGTCTGGTGGAACATCGGCAATGAAGAGAAATGTAAAAATATGTTGTCTCTCTTTGCACATTCTTTTGTAAAAAGTGTATAGTTCTTTATGTTTTTGGTCTGGAGGGTTATCCAACAAATATTCAAGTCGTTGCACAATGGAAGCTCTTTCCATAAGCTGTTTCTTGCTTTGAAAATCCCATTTATTTTTAAGTTTCAGGGAATCTTGAAGTAGTTTTATAAATTTAGTGGCCCAAATATTTTTAGGATACCGCTGATCGAGATAGTTTAAGGTGCGTTGCAAATGTGCCAAACAGCTTTGATGATGTTTGGAAACGGTTTTCAACTGAGCTTTCCATCCATCATGAACCAAAGTGCCTTTTGGAAATCCCTGTGGAAATTCCCTGTTGACAGTCTCACTTCCCCTATTGTTTGAGTGGGCAATAAAAGTAAGATTGGAGGTTTGCCAAGTCCAAAACCAATGTTTATTGCCATTTACTTTTATCCCTGTTTCATCGGTGCCAATTACTTTACTCTCTTGTACACGCTCTTTTATCATTTGATATATCGGAGTGGTTTTTTGCGCAAACCTTCGGAGCAAACAATGGATTCCGCCTTCACTAATGGGAACACCAAAAGCATCATTCAATGTTTCTTTCATTCTGGCAAAAGGTAAATATTGGCGAGCGTGAAAATAAGCAATAAGCGCTTCTATGTTTTCTCCATAACTTACGGGAGTGTTAACTCCTTGGGGGAAATTCGCGACAGTTGTGCATCCGCAGCCACATTTTCTGCTAAAGGTTTGATATTCGGTAAAAACGGCTTTGATGAGAGGAATGTCTATTATTTGGCGAGATTGTTCTTTAGTAGCCATTACTTCTAATAAAGACGAACCACAGTTGTTACAATAATCAGGTTGCAATTCAACTATTTTATCAGGAGTGGCTGTCATTTCCAAAGTTTTTCCTTCCCGTCCTATTTGCCCTCCCACACTTTTACCAGAAGACTTGCGTAAACTTTGATTTGTCTTGGGGCGGTTTTCATCCTTGGAAGGAGGCAGGGAACTGTTACGGCTGTTCTTGGGGTTCTCATATTTAGCCAAGCGTTCCTTTAAAAAAGCATTCTCCTTTTTCAGGGATACAACTTCTTTTTCCAAAGATTCAAGACGTCTTATAAGTACTTCGATTTTCAAGCCATGAAAGTACAAAATAAAAAAGTTCCCTCCTAATAAATTCAATGACTATGTGGCATGAATACAAGTTTTTTTTAACGCCTTTATGGCATGAAATAAAAATACCTGTATTTGAGACTGATTAGTTACATAATTTTATCTGCTACAGTAAATTTAAGGATAAATGTCAGTAAAATAATAGGAAAATTGACTTAATTTAACTGATGAAAATCAGATTTTTATTTTAAAATCAGTCATTTAATAAATTAACGATTTCACCATGCAAACGGTTTTTTGGCAAGAACATATCTTCCAAATTTTTGCCAAATGGTATGGGAGTTTCCAGACTTCCAACGCGTTTTACAGGGGCATCTAAATAGTGAAAGCAATTTTCAGTGATCAATGCCGATAAATCTGAGGCAATTCCTCCAAACAACGTGTCTTCATGCAAAATTAAAACCTTTCCGGTTTTTTTAACAGATTTGTAAACAGTTTCCGTATCTAAAGGCTGTAAAGTTCTTAAATCAATGATATCGGCCGAAATTTGGTGTTCTTTAACTTCGTTTAATGCCCAATGCACGCCTGCGCCGTAGGTGATGATACTTAGGTCATTTCCCTCGTGAAGCAAAGAAGCTTTTCCAAACGGAATTGTATAATAATCAGTTGGAACATCTTGATAAACAGATCGATACAATGCTTTGTGCTCAAAAAACAATACCGGATTTTCATCTTCTATTGAAGTAGCCAACAAACCTTTTGCATCGTAAGGAAATGCTGGATAAACCACTTTTAGTCCGGGCGTTTTTGTAAACCAGGCTTCATTGGTTTGGCTGTGAAATGGCCCTGCTCCTACGCCGGCGCCGCAAGGCATGCGCAACACCACATCGGCATTTTGATTCCAGCGATAATATGATTTCGCCAATAAATTAATAACCGGATTAAACCCGGAAGTCACAAAATCGGAAAATTGCAATTCCACTACCGATTTATAGCCGTTGATGGAAAGTCCGTAAGCCGATTCAATAATTGTGGATTCACAAATGGGCGTATTTCTAATTCTTGACGCACCGAATTGTGCTAAAAATCCTTCCGTAATCTTAAAAGCACCGCCATATTGCGCAATGTCCTGTCCCATCACAATCAATTTATCAAAGCGTTCCATACTTTGTCTTAACCCTTGAGATACAGCATCAATAAATCGAATATTTGAAGTGTTTGTTGAGGGTTTTATTTCTGAATAATTTTGATGTTTATACACATCAGCCAATTCATTTTCAATGGTTGAAGAAATTTCTTCTTCATCAGAAGCTATTTTTAAATGTTCATTAATTTCGTCAATAATTTCCTCTTTTATCAAAGCATCCATTTCATGGGAAAGTATGTTTTCAGCAGTCAAGAAGGCTTGATAATTTTTAACGGGATCTTTTTCTCCCCATTCACTGATTAATTCCTGCGGAATATATTTCATGCCGCTCGCTTCTTCATGGCCACGCATTCTGAACGTTTTAAATTCAAGCAATACCGGACGTGGATTTATTCGTAAACTTTTTGCAATTTCACGCACTTTTGAATGAACTTCCAAAATATTATTTCCGTCTATGATATGGCTTTCCATCCCATAGCCAATTCCTTTATCTGCAATATTTTCGCATTTAAATTGCTGGCTTACAGGTGTTGAAAGTCCGTATCCGTTATTTTCAATACAAAAAAGAACCGGCAAATTCCATACGGAAGCCACGTTTAATGCTTCATGAAAATCACCTTCGCTGGTACCTCCTTCACCAGAAAAAACTGAAGTTACTTTGGGTTCTTTTTTAAGTAAATCACCTAAAGCAATCCCATTAGCGATGCCAAATTGCGGACCTAAATGCGAAATCATTCCCACAATTTTATATTCTTGGGTTCCAAAATGAAATGAGCGTTCCCGACCTTTGCTAAATCCGCTTTTTTTACCTTGCCATTGAGAAAACAATCTGTATAAAGGAATATTTCTTGAAGTAAAAACGCCCAAGTTTCGATGCATCGGTAAAATATACTCATCAAAATTTAGCGCATTGGTAATACCAACAGAGATCGCTTCTTGTCCGATACCCGAAAACCATTTGGATATTTTGCCCTGCCGCAACAGAATTAGCATTTTCTCTTCTATTAATCGAGGTTTAAGAAGGAATTTATATAAATCGATTAATTCTTTGTCTGTATAATTTTCTCGGTTGTAAATCATTTTACCAATTTTGTTGCTAATTGTGTTCCTTAAAAATGAATAATAGTATCAAAGGTAATCATAATGCCATAAAACAAAAATACCTTATTATAAAAAATAATAAGGTATTTTCAGCTATTTGAGATTAATTAAACTTCTCTAAAAATGGAATGCATTAAACGCGTTTTGTCGTTGATGCTTTCTTCCAAAGAAATCATTGTTTCTGTTCTTGAAACGCCGTCAATATCGTCGATTTCAAAAATAATTTCTTTTGCATGAGTGGTGTCTTTGGCTCTAATTTTGCAGAAAATATTGTATTTTCCTGCTGTAATGTAAGCGATTGTGATATTCGGAATTTTCTTTAATTCTCCAATAACCTGTTTGGTTTTTGAAGTTTTGTCCAAATAAATACCAACGTGTGAGATAAATGAATAGCCCATTTTCTCATAATCAAGTGTTAAGGTAGAACCTTTAATGATGCCTTCGTCCTCCATTTTTTTAACCCTAACGTGGATTGTTCCTGCGGAAACTACTAATTTTTTGGCTATATCCGTAAATGGTGTTCTTGCGTTTTCGATAAGAATATCCAATATTTGATGATCGATTTCATCAAGTATATATTTTTTCATATTACTGCTTTTGTTAAAGATAAAAAACTAAAGTACAAATTTATTAAAAAAAAATCGATAAACACCTAATAAATTTACGAATTTGACAATTCTAATTCCTTTATATCCAAATTTTCTGCATTTATATAGTTATAAGAGTAATAATCCGGTAAATCTCCCACTTTTTCAATGTGTTTGTACATCACCAGTTTATTGGCTATTACTTTGAATTTAAGCTGAATACCAATATCAACGATTTGATTTCTATTATTTTCAGTAATTTTAATGTTCTTATAAATAATGTCTAAAAACTTAGTGTCATTATTGGGAATTTCATAGTACGGTTTGTAATTGCCAAAATTATTTTCTGATGAAATAAAATAGAGCCCTTGCAAAAGTGCGAAAAAATTAAATATTCTGGTGATGTCTCTTTCATAATCGTCTTTAAAATGACCAGCTTCTATTAATATGGTGTTATGTCCCAGTTTTTGAAAATTATCACCTGTGGCTGTTGGGTAAAATTCATCGGTATAACGGCCAACTTGGTTAGGAATAACTTGCTGCAATAAACTATTCATAGCCACAATAACGCTCATTGTTTCTTTTCGTCTAGGAGTTAAAGTCCGTTCAGCATCTTCTGAAGGCGCCAGAAAGGATATTGTTGCAGGATTTTGTGTGTTCTCAACATTAAAAATAGAACGCTGATCGTGCAAATTGAAACAAAACTTTGGATTGAAGGTGTCTAAAACACCACGCAACAACCTGCTTTCTTTTGCCTCTCTTTTCACGGCATCTCTATTTAAATCGATATTGTTTGCGTTTTCCCTGGTAAATTTAATGGCACCATCTGGATTTAACAACGGAATAAACTGAATTGTGCAGTTAGTTAAAATTGATTCAGTCACTTTCAATAATTCGGCATTGCTTTTTTCGAAAAAATTAAATAGGTCGAATAAAGCCTTTGTTCCCGTACTTTCATTTCCATGCATTTGAGACCAAATAAGAATTTTGGTTTTTCCGGTTCCAATAGATATTTTATAAATAGGAATGTTATTTTCAGAATAGCCTAAAATTTCCTTTTTGAACTTTAAAGATAATTTTTGAAGCAACGGATCTATATCATCAAACAAAATTCTTCGCCCTTTCAAATTTTTTTCAAAATTTTCCAGGTACCAAAGTTCCAAGGTTTTTATGTCTATTAAATTCATTTTACAAATGTAAATATAAGATTGTTTACATTTGTAAACACAATGTATAACCGGATATTTTACAAATGTAATCTACTTTTAATCTTATTTATTAGCCCTTTACCCCTGCTTGATTATCACTATAATAAAAGTTGATATAAAATATATATGTAACAGTAATTTAATTACTTATGTTACTTAATATAAACTTATACTTACAATTATTTAACTAAAATAACTATGAAATAATAAGCTTATTTGCTAATTAATATTAAAATGATTACATTTGTAATTAAAATATAATTTACAATGGTAAACATTGAGCAATTTGCGAAACGCCTTAATATTCTCATGGATTATTATGAAATATCGGCTGCTTTATTGGCTGAAAAAATCGAAGTGCAACGCTCCAGTATTTCCCACATTCTTTCAGGAAGGAATAAACCCAGTCTGGAATTTGTATTGAAGATTTTAAAAGCGTTTCCTGAAGTTGAGTTGTATTGGTTATTAAACGGCGTTGGCAATTTTCCCAAACAGGCTGAAATTACAGCGTCTGCTCCTACACTATTTTCGGCCATTGAAGCACCTGAGGTGAAAAAAGAAGCCCCAAAACCAATGGAAAAGCCTATGGCTAACGAGATGGTAAACCAAGAAAAAGAAGTTGGGAACCAGGAAATTGAAAGAATAGTTATTTTCTACAAGAATGGATCTTTTAAAAATTATACGCCATAAAAAAAACCTCTGTAAAACAGAGGCTTTTGATTTGTATTTCATTGAATTTTTATTTTACCAGTTTTGCAATTCCAGTTTTTAATAGGAGAATTAGCTCGTTTTTATTGCTGTTTTTCGATTGTTGCTGTGTATAAACCATTTGATTCAACATGTTTACGCTCAACTCATCAAATTTGTACTTTTTGTATTGCAATCCTAATTTTACAAAATCGTTTGTCAGGTTTGTGATTGCTTCTTTATTGTCGCTTTCTGCAATCCATTTAAAAGCTTCACCATAAATTTGTTGTGTTCTTTTATCTTCTGTTAAAAACATTCCCTTTAAAATATGATTGGCGATAAAAGGAAGTTTTGTTTTGTCTTTTTCGCTGATATAAATTGTGGTAACAGCATCTGCCATATATTTTTTGGTGTCTTCAGGCAACGTATTCAATTTTGATAAAGCCGCTTGTTTATCAATTTGATATAAGGAAATTAATGATTTTCCGGTAACAGCATAGCTTTCACTGTTCATGCCATTTACAAAAAGCGGTTTGTAAATTGGATCAACCAATTTGCCAAGAACGCTTATGGCAGCTGCCTGCACCAATGTTTTAGGATCTGATTGCGCCATATTTACTATTTTGTCTATGGCTTCTTTTTTATTGTATTTCTGGAACAAATCGATATTTTCCAAAGCCAATATCCTTATTTCATAATATGGATCGTTAAACGCCTTTAATAACGCGTTAAAAGCCTCTTTATTCGATTGCTCTTTTACTATTTCTTCCAGCGCCAATCTTCTGTCTAAATAATGCGGGGCGTTATTGAATTGATAAATATATTCCTGCAAGGATTTTTTGTCGGCAATTTCAGCCAAAAGCACATGTTTAGCGTCAATATTAATCAGTTTTGGGAGTCTGTTAAATGAAAATGTGAATGAATTTTGGGCGCTGTCAACCCAAACATTGTGGGTGGTTTTGCCTGTTTCTTCATAAATATCAATACTTAGCGGGAATTTAAATGTTTTGCCTTTTTGGTTGACATTGACGGTTACCGTTTTATTGATGGTGTTATAATCATAAGTAACATTCATTTTTATGTGTCCGTTGCCAAAATACCACTGATTAAAAAACCAATTTAGGTCTTTTCCGCTCACTTTTTCAAAAGCCAAACGAAGCTGGTGGGCTTCTGCCGTTCCGTATTTGTAGGTGGTTAAATAAGTATTCATTCCTTCAAAAAAAGCTTCATCGCCCAGCACGTCGCGCAACATATGCAAAATGGCATTTCCTTTATGGTAACTTACCGTATCAAACATATCTTCCCGACTCGCATAATGAAAACGAACCAAATCTTTGTCTTCACTCTGGCTTGTCATATACGTTTGGACATCGCTGTACATATTTGCATCAGCCTTGTCTTTTCCATATTTATGGGCAAACCACAAATAAACGCTATACGTTGCAAATGACTCATTTACAGTTAAATTGGCCCAGCTTTCAGTAGTGACCAAATCTCCAAACCAATGGTGAAATAATTCGTGTGCAATGGTACTTTCCCATTCATTATTATCAATTAATTGTCCTTTTTTTTGTTGTGCGTCTTCGGCATGAACAACCGCAGTGGTATTTTCCATAGCGCCGCTTACATAATCCCGAACCACAATTTGGCTGTATTTATCCCACGGATAAGGGATTCCTGTAAGGTTTGAGAAGAAAGTAATCATTTCGGGCGTATTTCCAAAAATGGCTTTGGCTTCTGGCGCAAATTCTGGCTCAACATAATAATTAACTTCCAGTCCGTTCCAAGAATCTTTTGTGACGCTAAATTCGCCAACGCCCACAAAAACTAGGTAAGGCGCATGTTTTTGGTCCATTTTCCAGTAATCCGTTCTTGTCCCGTTTGCATTTACAACTTGGCTTTTTAAGGTGCCGTTTGAAAGTGTCACAAATTTGTCAGGAATGGTCATATATATTTCCTGACTCATTTTTTGATTTGGGGAATCAATGGTGGGAAACCAGCAACTGTTGGATTCCGTTTCTCCCTGTGTCCAAATTTGCGTTGGTTTATTTGGATCTTCCTCTTTCGGATCGATAAAATAAAGTCCTTTTGCATCCGTAATATTTTCGCTTCCTTTTTGTTTAATTTCTTCAGGTTTGGCGGTGTATTTTATGTAAACCGTATATTCTTCGCCTTTTTTGTAATTTTTATCTAGCTCTATGGTTAATTCATCTTCAGAATAGTTAAAGCTTGCTTTCTTGTCATTCACTTTAACTTCGTGAATATTGAATGATTTGGCATCTAAAATAACTTTGTTAACCGCGTAAAAATGTGGCGTTAACGTTACCCAGGCTTCGCCATTCAGCTGACTTTTTTCAAAATTGAAATCCACTTTTAATTTAGTATGGACCAGATTGTTGATTTTTTCCCTTTCGGCTTGGTAATTTTTGTCTTGAGCGCCAAGAACTATTGAGAATAATAAAATGAGCGTGAATAAAATATTTTTCATTTGAGTTTATAGAATTTAAGTGACAAAAATAGGGATTTAATTAGGTTAAGGAGTTAACAGTAAGTTAAAAAGCCATACTTTTATAAAGTATGGCTTCTAATTTTAGGTTGTTAATAATTTATTTGATGCTTCCCAGCAATCCGCCCAATTGTTTAAGTTGTTGAGAATTGCCGTCTAATTTGATTTCTTGGGCCATGCCCATAATATCAGCTGGATTCATATTTTCCCCAAGAACCCTGACCAAGGCAAATCCTCTTTTGCTGTCGGATCCAAAAATAATCACTTCACTTATGGCATCTTCAGTGCCCAAATAATTCACAGTTACATTTCCCTGTGCAGTTTTAAAGCGCATCAATTGCTTATAATCCGGGTTTTTTAATATTTCTGTGACTTTTTCTTTTTCGGCATTATACAATTCCTGATTGGTTTCATCAACTTGTAAGGCTAAAAAATTGACCTTTTTTATGGTTTTTAAGGTGTTTTTTACTTCCTCAGTAACATTTTCATCTTTTAGCTCAATAATGTTTGCCGGCAAATCAACGGAAATAAACGCGTTGTTTTCTTTACTGTCCACATAATATTTCTGTAAGGATGGCTTCGTGTCACAGGCAACCGTTAAAATTCCAGCCACAAAAGCAATTATAGTGATTTTTAAAAATGTTTTCATTTGGGCGATTATTTATTTTTTAGTTGTTTGCTGCTGTTTGGAATATGGGCTTCCGTAATTTCAGAAATTTTATTCAGGTCAATTTCACCGGTTAAGGACAAAACTACAGCTTGTTTATTGGCTTTGTTTGTCATATCATTCACAAACATTAACAATTCACTCACATGGCTGTCGTCTTTTCCCGGGCGAATATAAATTTTAACGTTGGCATCTTTGTCTTTTACGCGCATCAACTCAACAAGTTTTGAAGTTTTCAAATATTTTGAGACTGTTTCTTCCATTTGACCTGCAATTGCTGAACTTTCTGTGGTAAAAACTTTTAATGATTCTAAGCTTTGCACCATTTCACCATAAGCTTTAGATTCAGGGCTGTCCCCTTTAAATTTACTCATCATTTTAAATGCCTCTTTATTTACGATAACTGAGGTTACATCATCCATCGCTTCAAACTTATCGAAAATTGAAACTTGCGCATAGTTTGTGAATGGCAAAAAGGCAAGGGCGATTATAAAAATTATTTTTTTCATTTTTTTGTTTATTTAGGTTGTTTTAAAATTTTGTTTGTTGTGGTTTCAAACGCTTGCAATTCTGAAATTGCTGCAGTTCCTTTGTTTAAATTTGCCGAAAGCATATTGAAAGCAAATTGCGTTTCCTCATAAATTTTTTCGGCTTTTGCTTGTTGGTTTTTTTGATACCCGGTGTACACACTTACCAATAATACTGCTGAGGCCGCCACAGATAACCATTTCCAATTCAGTTTTCGACTTTTTAATTGAATGGTTTTTGTAAATTTCTCATTTTTACTGGCCGAAAAATAGCCGAACATTTCTCGGTACTCTTCTAAATGTGGTGCTACATCATCTCCTAAAAAATAAGTTTTTAGTTTATTTTCTTCGGCGATGGATGTTTCTGCATCCAGGTATTTTTCCAACAACTTTTCAATGTTAACTAATTCCATAATTGTGTTGTTTTATTAATTGTTCTTTAATTGTTTTTCTTGCTCTTGATAGAGAAACCCTTATTGCGGTTGGCTGCATGTTCAGCATTTCTGCAATTTCATCAAATTCATATTGTTCAATATCCCTTAACTGTATGATAATTTTTTGTTGCTCCGGCAATTTCTCAATCAATTTATGAACCAAACTTACACTGTCATTCAGTTCCACCCTTTTCTGTAAAGACGTTCCGCCTTCTTTATAGTTACTGTGAACCAGCGATAAATTACTTGCCTGCTTCGATTTTAATCGGTCAAAACAATAATTCTTCGTCATCGTCATCGCAAAAGCCTCAATACTGTTATAGTCGCTTAATTTCGACTTGTTTTTCCAAAGCTTAAAATAAAGCTCTTGGGTGGCGTCTTCCGCCTCTTCTGTTGAAATCAGCAATCTTTTCGCCAATCGAAACACTTTATCTTTAAAAGGCATTACTTTTTTTAAAAACGCTGACTGATCCATTTTAAGTTTGGTTGATAAAATTTATGGTTTAATTCTAATAAGTACAGCAATTTTTATCTAAATTTTTTGGGCGTTCCCACAAGGGTCGGGCTTTTCGTTACAATCTTTTTTGAAGCTGAAAAAGCTTCAAAAAAGGATTTTCACTGCAATCCCTAACGCAAAAGCTGTTTTTAAATAGAACTTAGCCAACTTCTTTTCTGATGTTGTTACAATTATGACGAGCAAGTTACGTTTTTGTAACAGCACCTATTAAATTTATAATAAAAATTAATATCTTGCGTCCAAATAACAAAAATAATAAAATGAAAAAAACAAGGTACATACTTGCGGCATTCATAGTTTTGGGTCTCACTTTTGCCAGTTGCGATAATAATGACGATCCTATTCAATCATCAAATAATTTAGACAAACCAATAAACGATTTTATTTGGAAAGGGATGAATTCCTGGTACAATTGGCAGCCAAACGTCCCTGATTTGGCAAATACCAAAGATGATGACCAAGATGCTTATAATACTTTTTTAAACGGAAGCGCAAATCCAGAGGATTTTTTTTACAGTTTATTGTTTGAAGAAGGAACCATAGACAGATTCTCTTGGATTGTTGATGATTTTGTAGCTTTAAACAATTCTTTTCAGGGAATTTCAAAATCATTCGGAATTCGTTTGCAGGCAGTTTCAATTAATTCAGCAGGCGACATTATTTTTTATGTGAGGTATGTGGCGCCGGGTTCTCCTGCGGATTTGGCCGGAATTAAAAGAGGCGATATTATTAATGCTTTGGATGGCGTCATTATGAATGAAGGCAATTATTCTTCAGTGGTGGGTAAACTTTCTAATGAAACCGTAACCTTCTCTGTCGTTACCGAAAATGGTGTTTTGATCGCCGATAAAACAATTACAGCAGTAGAAATTTCAGAAGATCCTGTTTACTTGAAAAAAGTGTTTCCAGACATTAATGGCAAAAAAGTGGGTTATTTGGTTTATAACGGATTTAGGTCATCTTACAATGACGAATTAAATGCGGCATTTGCTTATTTTAAAAGTGAAGGAATTCAAGAATTGGTGTTGGATTTAAGATTAAATGGCGGCGGATCTGTTGAAACATCAGCTTATCTGGCAAGTATGATTGATGCAAGTGCAGGAACGGAAACCTTTGCAAAATTAACATTCAATGCAAAGCATACAAATCAGAATGATACTTATACTTTTAAAGAGAGGTTGAATGTATATGATGCAAGTGGTAAGGATATTGGCGACGAAACTATTAACAGACTTGCGAATATCAATCAATTGTATGTGTTGACTTCCGGCAGCACGGCTTCTGCCAGCGAAATGATTATCAACGGATTAAAACCTTTTATGCAAGTAAAGGTGATTGGAACCACCACTTATGGTAAAAATGTGGGGTCAATAACCTTATATGATTCACCTTCTTCTGATTACACAAAAGAGTCATCAGCAAATTCAGCGCATTTATATGCGATGCAACCCATTGTTTTTCAAATATATAACAAACTTGACCAAAGTGATTACATTAATGGATTTGATCCAGATATTGAAGTAAAAGAATACCAATTCTGGAATAATATTTTACCTTTTGGCGATGAAAATGAAGTGGTTTTAAAAGCCGCGCTTGATGATATTAGAGGTATTTCGGCCAGACAAACAAAATCGCTTAAGTTTTCTGAAATTAAAGAAATTGAAGTCTCCAAACTCGAAAAAAGATTTGATAAAGAAATGTATATTACCGATGAATTTTTCAACAAGTAAATCATTTGAAATTTAATAAACTAAAAAAGGCAGGTTTTTACTTGCCTTTTTTGTTGTTTATAAATCCGATTTATTTTACCTAAATTTGCTTCAAACTGTAACAAAACTAAATGAAAAAACTTTTAATCATTTTACTGCTGCTCCCCTTTTTTACAGCCTGCAATAAAAAATACCAACCGCGCGAAACCGTAAAAATTTCCATCGAAAAATTCAACATAGACAGCGCCAGCATTCGCGCCATTGAAATTGTGAATGACTCCTCGGTTGTTTACGCAACATCAAACGGAATGATTGGCATCATCGCCGCAAACGGAAAATTAGTTGGCGCAAAAAAAATTATCACTGATACGATTGTGCCGAATTTCAGGGCGATTTCTTATACAAAAGAAGCCGTTTTCGCATTAAGCATTGGGAATCCGGCGCTTTTGTACCGCTATAAAAACAACGAATTTGATTTGGTTTATAAAGAGGTGCATGAAAAAGTTTTTTATGATTCCATGAAATTTTTTGATGAGCTCAACGGCATTGCCATTGGTGATCCAACCGATGATTGTTTGTCGGTTTTAATTACGCGCGACGGCGGAAAATCCTGGGGAAAAATGGATTGCAAAAACTTGCCAAAAATATCAGAAGGTGAAGCCGCTTTTGCTGCCAGCAATACCAATATTGCCATTGTTGGCGAAAATGCATGGATTGTAACGGGCGGATTAAAAGCAAGGGTTTTTCATACGCCTGATATGGGCTTGACATGGAAAGTTTACGATACGCCAATCGTTCAAGGAAAAAGCAGCACGGGAATTTATTCGGTCGATTTTTACAATGAAAAACAAGGAATTATTTGTGGCGGAGATTATACCGATATGCACGGGAATTATGCCAATAAGGCAATTACCAAAAACGGCGGAAAAACTTGGGAAGTAGTTTCAGAAAATACAGAACCAAAATACGTGAGTTGTGTGCAATATGTGCCTAATACGCAAGGTAAAGAAGTGTTTGCCGTTTCTGACAACGGCGTTTTTTACTCAAAAAGCTCGGGAAAAACTTGGGAAAAAGTAAGTGACGAAGGATTTCATGCCATTCGTTTCGTAAATGAGCATACCGCATGGGTTTCAGGCAATGAAGTGATTGCTAAAATTACAATCAATTAAAATGAGAAAAATAGCAAAGCCCGAAGTCCGCAGACGGAAGTCCGAAGTTTTTAAAATCTCCTTCAATCCTTTATTTATCAATTATTTATTTATGCCAGTTAAGTTAATCAAAAGGAACTATTTTTATAAAATGAGAAAAACAGCTTTTTATGGTTTGATTTTTTTGTTGATTTTGGGCTGTTCCAATCAATCTGAAATCGGTAAAAAGTTGCATTGCAGCAAGACAATTTATAAAAATACCAAAAAGATAACGGATTTTAACAAAAACTTCATATTGAGTATTCCAAGTAACTGGAAAACAGAATTATACTTCGATAATTATCAATCTGAAATTTTTACCGCCGACACCTTAAAACAACTTTCTGAAACCTATATTTTAGCGGCTTCCCATAATTTGGGAACCCTGAATTTCGACAAGGATTTTCACCATAGAAAAGATTCTGTTTTGAGCGCAAATAACCTTAAAATAATTGATTCAGGAAATGAATCTTTTCAATCGAAACCCAGCTTTTGGTATGTTTCAAAAGGAACAAAAAATAATTTCGATTATCATCGTTTTACTGTTCTGACAAAACTTTCAGAAAACACCTATTTTTCTGCCTATTCTGAAATTTACGGGAACAAGAATATCGATGAACGCATCTGTGAATCAATTTCTTTACTGGAAAGTATTCAGTTTTTGGAATAATTTATAACAATTACATTGCGAAAACTTTAATGAATCCTTACTTTTGATAAAAATTTAAAAATATGCAAAAAATAATAGATCGATTTGTAAAATATGTTAAAGTGGACACGCAATCAGACCCAAACAATCCCAACTTCCCAAGCACTGAAAAACAATGGGATTTGGCGCATATTTTGGTTGAGGATTTGAAAGAGATTGGATTACAGGATATTACGATTGATGAACATTGCTATATCATGGCCACACTTCCTTCAAATGTTGATTTTAAAGTCCAAACCATTGGTTTTATTGCCCATATAGACACAAGTCCGGATTATTCTGGTACAAACGTAAAACCTCAGATTCATAAAAATTATGATGGTGGTGATATTTTGCTGAACAAAGCAGAAAACATCGTTTTGTCTCCAAGTTATTTTGAAGATTTGTTGTTATATAAAGGACAAACTTTAATTACAACCGATGGCACTACCCTTTTGGGCGCTGATGACAAAGCCGGAATTACAGAAATTGTTTCGGCCATGGAATATTTAATCAATCATCCCGAAATTAAACACGGTAAAATTAGAATTGGCTTCACACCAGATGAAGAAGTTGGAAAAGGCGCGCACAGGTTTGATGTGGAAAAATTTGGCGCCGATTGGGCTTATACGATGGATGGAAGTACTGTTGGTGAATTGGAATATGAAAATTTCAATGCAGCCGGAGCAAAAGTGATTATCCATGGTAAAATTGTGCATCCAGGTTACGCAAAAGGAAAAATGATTAATTCTATGTTAATTGCCAATAAATTTATTGCCGGTTTGCCAAAAAATGAAATTCCGCAAGAAACCGAAGGTTACGAAGGATTTTACCATTTAAGCAGCATGCAAGGTGAAGTAGAAAAAACCGAACTCGAATATATTATCCGAGACCACAATATGGAATTGTTTGAACAACGCAAGGCCACTTTTCAAAAAGTTGCCGATGATTTAAATAAAAAATTGGGCGGTAAGTTGGTTGAAGTTGAGATGAAAGACCAATATTACAATATGCGCAAACAAATTGAACCCGTGATGCACATTGTTGATATTGCCGAAGAAGCGATGAAACAATTGGGAATTAAACCAATTATAAAGGCAATTAGAGGCGGAACTGACGGTTCTCAATTGTCTTATAAAGGTTTGCCTTGCCCAAATATTTTTGCGGGCGGACATAATTTTCATGGCCGTTATGAATTTGTTGCTGCGGAAGCCATACAATTAGCGACCGAAGTTGTGGTAAATATTGCGAAATTAACTGCTGAAAAAGCAAAATAATTATTTACAGAAATATTTTTGAGCCCCATTCTGAAATAGATTGGGGCTTTTTTTTAACAAAATGTTAAATATTGTTATTTTATTGCCACTATCTTTCAAAACAATCGACAGATGGTTACATTTGAAAACTTAAAAAATTAAATTCATGGATAGTCAATTGTTAGTTTCCCTTACTGAAAAATATGGAAGTCCGCTTTATGTTTACAATGCCGAAAAAATGGAATCGCAATACAACCGGATTACGGCTGCTTTTTCTTCCGTTAAAAAGTTGAAATTGAATTATGCGGTAAAAGCCAATTCAAACATCAGTATTTTAAAATTTTTCAAAAAGTTGGGATCAGGAATTGACACGGTTTCCATACAAGAAGCGCTATTGGGTTTTGAAGCCGGATTTGCGCCGGAAAATATCATTTTTACGCCAAACGGCGTTTCGTTAAAAGAAATTGAACAAGCAGCAAAAATGGGCGTTCAAATCAATATCGACAATTTGTCAATTTTAGAACAATTTGGTCACCTCTACCCTAACACGCCTGTTTGTGTGCGTATCAATCCGCATATTATGGCGGGCGGCCATTCTAAAATTTCGGTGGGCCATATCGATTCCAAATTCGGAATTTCCATCCATCAATTGCCTCATATTAAAAGGATTATAGAAAATACTGGGATGCACATCAACGGCGTTCATATGCATACAGGTTCCGATATTTTGGATATAGAGGTGTTTTTGGCAGCTACGGAAATTTTGTTTAATACGGCCACGGCATTTGAAGATTTAGATTTTATAGATTTTGGCAGCGGATTTAAAGTGCCCTATAAAGAAGGCGATATTTCAACAAATATTGAAGAATTGGGTGAAAAATTATCGGTGCGGTTCAATAGTTTTTGTAAATCTTACGGTAAAAATTTAACGCTGATGTTTGAGCCGGGAAAATTTTTGGTGAGTGAAGCCGGTTATTTTTTGGCGCATGTAAATGTTGTAAAACATACAACTTCCACTGTTTTTGCGAGTATAGATTCTGGTTTTAACCATTTGATTCGTCCAATGTTTTATGATTCCTATCACCATATTCACAATGTTTCCAATCCTAGCGGACGGGAACGCTACTATTCCGTAGTCGGTTATATTTGCGAAACAGACACTTTTGCCACCAACCGCAGAATTAGCGAAATTACAGAAGGCGATGTGTTGTGCTTTAACAATGCGGGCGCTTATTGTTTTTCTATGGCTTCCAATTACAATTCCAGATACCGGCCTGCTGAAGTTTTGTATTATAAAGGCCAGGATTATTTAATCAGAAAAGAGGAAACATTTGACGATCTGATTAAAAATCAGGTAATTGTGGATTTGGATTAGCAATTGTGTAAAATCAATTCATTTATTCGTAAAATAAAATAGCTTTTAGCTGTAAATAGGCAGAAATTAAAGCTATAAAATAAATTTTTATGAAAAATCACCTAAAATGATTGTGTAATTAAAAAAATAATTACTTTTGGCCTATGCAAAAAACAAATTCACATAACATCCTGTTAAACGCAAACACCGCGTTGTATTTTGTTGTTGCCACTACAACCACATTCGGTACTACCCTTTAGGGGTTCTGTCTATTTATATCACCCGTATCAATATTCGTTTTCAAAAATTCAGGAAACAAGGAATAGCTTTTCAAAAAAATATAAAAATCAAGATAAAAAACTATGACCATGAAGGTTTTAAAATTTGGCGGATCATCAGTCGCCACTTCAGAAAATATCAATAAAGCAATCTCAATTGTTAAAGACAGTTCTTACAATACCCAATTAATTGTTGTGGTTTCTGCCCTTGGCGGCATTACGGATGTGTTGTTGGAAGCAGGAAATTTAGCCTGTATCGGTGATGAAAATTATAAAAATCAGTTTAAATCAATTGAAGAGCGCCATTTAAAAGTGATTCGTGAACTGATTCCGGTTGGCAACCAAAGCAGCGTTTTGGGCCACGTAAAAAAAATGCTCAATAAATTGGAAGCCACGTTGGAAGGCGTTTTTTTAATCAATGAACTTTCGGTCAAAACTTCGGATAAAATTGTGAGTTTTGGAGAATTGCTTTCTTCCTTTATTGTTGTTGAAGCGATGAAAAATCAAGGACTGGACGCTGAATTAAAAAATGCACAAGAACTGATTGTTACCGATGAAAACTTTTCAAATGCTGTTGTAAAATTCGACCAGACAAATAAAAATATCGAAACCTATTTCAAAAACAACAAGCACCAAATTATCGTATTACCGGGTTTTGTGGCCAAAACAGAAAGCGGTGAACCCACCACTTTAGGCCGTGGCGGATCAGATTATACCGCTGCCATTATTGCTGCAGCGGCAAATGCTTCCGTTTTGGAAATTTGGACAGATGTGAGTGGCATGTACACTGCAAATCCGAATTTTGTGCAGCAGGCTTTTCCTATTAAAAATATTTCTTATCAGGAAGCGATGGAATTGTCTCATTTCGGCGCAAAGGTGCTGTATCCGCCTACCATTCATCCTGTTTTAGAGAAAGAAATTCCCATTAAAATAAAAAACACTTTTGATGCAAAGGCTGAAGGAACTTTAATCACAAAAGTGACTTCAAATACCAATCCGATCAAAGGAATCAGCCATATTGAAAATATGACCTTGATTACTTTGGAAGGAAGCGGTATGGTTGGCATTCCAGGATTTTCAAAACGCTTGTTCGAAGCGTTGTTTCAACAAAAAATAAATGTTTCTTTAATTACCCAAGCTTCTTCTGAACATTCAATTTGTATTGCCATTAACAATGTTGATGCAGAAAAAGCCGAAATATCAGTTAATTCAGAGTTCAGTTTTGAAATTTCACAGCATAAAGTGAATCCGCTCATCATTGAAAGAAACAATGCGATTATTGCATTGGTGGGCGACAATATGAAAAGCCACCAAGGCATCAGCGGTAAAATGTTTAGCGCTTTGGGGAGGAATAACGTAAATATCAGAGCCATCGCGCAAGGCGCTTCAGAAAAAAATATTTCGGCAGTGATTACCCGCAAGGACATAAAAAAAGCACTGAATACGCTGCATGCCGAGTTTTTTGAAGACCAGACAAAACAGCTCAATTTATTTGTGGTGGGCGTTGGAAATGTGGGACAAAAATTATTGGCGCAAATTAAAAATCAGCAAGCTTATTTACTGGAACAGTTGAAACTGCAGGTTCGGGTAATTGGCATGGCGAACTCAAAAAAAATGTTGTTTAATGAAGACGGAATAGATTTAGAATCCTGGAAAATGCAGTTGGATAAGGCTGAAAATTTGAATATGGATGCTTTCCATGAAAAAATTATCGATTTAAATTACAGAAACAGCATTTTTGTGGACAATACCGCCGAAGAATCTGTAGCCAATTTATATGCAAGTTATTTAAAGGAAAGCGTAGCGGTGGTAACCTGCAATAAAATTGCCTGTGCTTCAGATTATGCGAATTATGTGAATTTGAAAAATTTAAGCAGGAAATACAGTGCGCCATTTTTATTCGAAACCAATGTTGGCGCAGGTTTGCCAATCATAGATACGCTTAAAAACTTAATTGCTTCAGGCGATAAAGTCACCCAAATTCAGGCAGTGCTTTCGGGAAGTTTGAATTTTATTTTTAACAATTTTAATGAACAAACCTCGTTTTTTGATGTTGTTCAACAAGCTGGCGTTGAGGGATATACAGAGCCAGACCCAAGAATAGATTTAAGTGGCGTTGACGTTGCGCGTAAAATTTTGATTTTGGCAAGGGAAAGCGGCACAAAACTGGAATTAAGCGATATTGCCAATGACTCCTTTTTACCAAAATTAAGTCTGGAAGCCAAATCGGTACCCGATTTTATGGAAACCTTGAAAACGGAATCAGCTCACTTTTCCCAATTGCGAAAAAATGCCGAAGCAAAAAATTGCCGACTTAAATATGTCGCGGAATTTAACCATGGAAAAGCAAATGTTGGATTGAAAGAAATTCCGGCCACGCACCCATTTTATGAGTTGGCGGGAAAAGACAATATTGTGTTGTTTTTTACAAATAGGTATAGCGAACAACCCTTGATTATCAAAGGTGCGGGCGCCGGAGCCGATGTTACGGCTTCGGGCTTGTTTGCCGATATTATTAGAATTGGTAATAATTAAAATATGAAGGAACTAAAAATATTTACGCCCGCAACCATTGCCAATGTTTCTTGCGGTTTTGATGTGTTGGGATTGGCTTTAGACACTGTCGGCGATGAAATGACCATCAGAAAAGTGGCCGAAAAAGGCGTTAGAATCACAAAAATTACCGGACAATCGGTTCCTTTGGAAACTAAAAAAAATGTATCCGGTGTAGCTGCTTTGGCACTCTTGGCTGAAGTTAAAACCGATTTTGGATTTGAAATTGAAATAGACAAACGCATAAAACCGGGAAGCGGAATCGGCAGCAGTGCCGCAAGTTCTGCCGGAGCAGTTTGGGCCATCAATAAGTTATTGGGTAATCCTTTCACCACCAAAGATTTGGTGCTTTTTGCCATGGAAGGCGAACGATTGGCAAGCGGCGTTCCCCACGCCGACAATGTGGCTCCTGCCCTTTTTGGCGGATTTACGTTGGTGAGAAGTTACGAACCTTTGGATATTATCAACATTCACACGCCAAACGAGTTGTTTGTAACGGTCATTCATCCGCAAATTGAAGTCAAAACTTCCGATGCGCGTGAAATTTTAAAAACAAACGTGACCTTAAAAAATGCCATCAAACAATGGGGAAATGTTGGCGGATTGATCAGCGGACTTTATACCGAAGATTATGGACTTATCGGACGTTCTTTGGAGGATTTTATAGTGGAGCCCATTCGTTCCATTTTAATTCCGGCTTTTGATTTGCTGAAACTTGAATCGGTAAAAGCAGGTGCTTTGGGATGCGGCATTTCGGGTTCCGGGCCATCGGTTTTTGCGCTCAGCAAAGGAAAAGAAAACGCTTTAAAAGTGGCTGAAGCGATGAGATTGGTTTACAACAAAGTGGGTTTGCCTTTTGATATCCACGTGTCAAAAGTGAATAAAGAAGGAATAAAAATTTTAGAAAGCAAGTAATATGAACTTTTACAGTTTAAATAAAATCGCGCCGAACGTAACTTTTAAAGATGCCGTAATTAAAGGTCTGGCGCCCGATAAAGGCTTATATTTTCCCGATAAAATCACCCATTTAAACAAGGAATTTTTAAATAACATTGAAAATTTATCAAATGAGGAGATCGCTTTTGAAGTAATCAAACAATTTGTGGCCGATGAAATTCCCGAAAAAGAACTGAAAGAAATTATTAAAGAAACGCTAAACTTCAATTTTCCTATTGTTCCTATTGAAGAAAATATTGTCGCTTTGGAATTATTCCATGGTCCGACCATGGCTTTTAAAGATGTTGGCGCGCGTTTTATGGCGCGTTGTCTGGGCTACTTTAACAAAGAAGCAACAACAGCCAAAGTAACGGTTTTGGTGGCGACTTCCGGTGATACCGGCGGTGCGGTGGCGAGCGGTTTTTTGGGAGTTGAAGGCGTTGACGTGGTTATTTTGTACCCAAGCGGCAAAGTGAGCGATGTTCAGGAAAAGCAATTGACAACTTTAGGGCAAAATATTACAGCCTTAGAAGTCGATGGCACTTTCGACGATTGCCAGTCCATGGTGAAAACTGCTTTTTTGGACGCCGAATTAATTGCCAACAAAAATTTAACCTCAGCAAATTCGATCAATGTGGCACGCTGGCTGCCGCAAATTTTTTATTTCTTTTTTGCCTATAAACAATTGAAAAATAAACAGAAGGATTTGATTTTTTCTGTTCCAAGCGGAAATTTTGGAAATATTTGTGCAGGATTGATGGCGTACAAACTGGGATTGCCTGTAAAACAGTTTATTGCAGCCACAAATATCAACGACATTGTTCCCAATTATATGGAAACAGGAATTTATACGCCAAAACCATCAAAACAAACCATTTCAAACGCGATGGATGTTGGTGATCCAAGTAATTTTGTGCGCATTTTGGAAATCTTTAAAAATGATGATTCTGAATTAAAAAAAGTGCTTTCCTCTTTTTCATTTACGGATAAAGAAACCCAAAATGCGATGAAAGAAATAAAGGAAAAACACCATTATATTGCAGACCCACACGGCGCTGTAGGTTATTTGGGTTTGAAAAAACAGTGTATTGACGCAAACACCTTCGGCATATTTTTAGAAACTGCGCATCCTGTGAAATTTTTAAACGTTGTTGAGCCAATCATTAACCAAACCATTGATCTTCCGAAACAAATTATAGAAGTCATTAATAAAGAAAAAGTGTCAATAAAAATTTCAACATTTAAGGAATTAAAGGCATTTTTGCTAAGGTCTTAGAATTGCATATCTATATTTTTTTTGCCAATAAATTAACATATTTGCATAAATATTAGGTCGTATGATAATTATCATTAAAAATGTCAATCTTTTATGATACTTTTAGAATTCTCTATATCGAATATCGTTTTATAGTTTAAAAAAATCGGACCTAATATTATGGTTAATATAATCGCTTATTTTCCATATTTAACATAACCCCATCGCTCATTACAATTTACTTCATAGGAACAACTTATTAGGTAAATTAATTTTCAAAATTCTAATTTCACGCTGATGACTTCCAATAGAAGAAAAACAATTGCCACAATTCTTATTGCATTGGTTTCAGTTCTTTTATTTTTTACATTTTTGTATGTAATCGCCATAAATGAAAAAAATATTCCTATCTATTCGCCGCTAATTTTTGCTATTTTGCCTGCAATGGCAATTAATTCCATATGGAATGGCAAACCAAGAAAAAGGGATGTATAATCAACTGAAATTTTATCAAATTTCTAAATAATTAATGCGAGATAGGAATTGAAGAAATTTAGTTTCAATGCATTATTAATTATCCAATATTTTTATGTTCGCATTTTATTTTGTGCGACACTTTCAATGCTTCCTAAGCACGATTATTAAATTGTGTAAATCAGTTTTATTAATTTTTTTTTCAGAAATAAGATTGAAATTTATTTAACAAAATAAATTCAACTCAGTAAGAATTAAACAGATTTTACTACTTTCATAAAAAATTTAATAAAAATGACACAGAAGCCCAAATTTGAAACTATCGCCATTAAAAGCACTGAAAATAAATTTAGTGATTCAACTCCGGTAAGCACGCCAATCTATTTGTCGAGCACCTATAAAAGAAATAGTGAAGGATCTTATACAAACGATTTTGTTTATTCACGTGCCAACAATCCAAATCGCGCCATCGTTGAGGAGAGCATTGCAATATTGGAAAACGGAAAGCACGCTTTTGCTTTTTCTTCAGGAATGGCGGCCATTAGCGCTGTTTTTCAAAGTTTAAAGACTGGAGATCATATCCTTTTGCCGGATGATATTTATTATGCTGTTAAAAGGTTGATGGAAGAAGTTCTCAAACGCTGGAATTTGTCTTATGACTTGGTTGATATGTCAAATATTGAGGTTGTTAAGAAAGCTGTTAAACCTAACACTGCTCTGATTTGGGTAGAATCACCGTCAAATCCGCAGTTAAAGTTAAGCGATATTGCAGCCATTGCAGAAATTGCGCATAAAAATAAAGCACTTTGCGCAGTTGATAACACTTGGTTAACGCCAGTTTTTCAAAATCCGCTAGAACTTGGCGCTGATATTGTGGTGCATTCTACCACTAAATATTTTGGTGGGCACAGTGATGTTATTGGCGGTTGTGTTGTTATGAATGATGAAATAATTGCGGAAAAAATTAAAAATATTCAAATTCTATCGGGTGCGGTTCCTGCGCCTTTTGATTGCTGGTTGATTGCCAGAGGAATTCAAACACTTAAATTACGTGTTAAACAACAAAGTAAAAATGCGTTGAAATTGGCCAAGTATTTGGAAAGTCATCCAAAAATAGAAAAAGTATTGTATCCGGGGTTAGAAAGCCATCCACAGCATTTATTGGCGAAAAGGCAACAAAATAAAGGATTTGGCGCGATGCTTTCGGTTTTAATTAAGGGCAGTGAAAGTGAAACTGTCGCAATAGCCGCTAAATTAGAATATTTTACGCTTGCCACCAGTTTGGGCGGCGTTGAGAGTTTGGTGGAACACCGTAAATCGGTTGAAGGTGTTGACAGTCCAACGCCATACAATTTACTGAGAATTTCAGTGGGGATTGAGCATATTGATGATTTGATTGCAGATTGGAAAAAAGCATTGTCAAGTGAAAATTGATTATTATTTTTTAGCTTTTTCGAATTCCATGTTTTGGGCATTATGAATTTCTTCCTTATAAATTGGCAATGTAAATTTAAAGGCAGTTCCTTTTTCGGCATTGTTTTCAATCCAAATTTTCCCATGATTTCTTTCAACAAAGTCTTTGCAAATAATCAAACCCAGTCCGGTTCCTTTTTCATTTGCGGTGCCGGGTTTGGATTCGTTTAAATCGGACTTGAACAAGCTGTCTTTAACGTTTTCATCCATTCCAATTCCGTTATCAGCAACCGTGATTTCAATAAATTCATCTATAGGCATGGAAAAGATTTCTATTTTACCTTGACATTCTGAAAATTTAATGGCATTGGAAAGCAGGTTGCGCAAAATTGATTCCAGCATATTTTTATCGGCGAACACAAAAGATTCGTTTGAGTGAAAGGAGTTTATGGTAATTTGTTTTATTTGGGCAGTATCGCCCATTTGTTTAATTACGTCATAACAAATTGCTGAAATATCGCAATAAGTCGGGTTAAATACGATTTGATTGGAGTTGCTTCTTGCCCAATTTAACAAGTTTTCCAATAAATTATATGTAATTCTTGCCTGAAAATACATGCTTGAAATCAGTTTTTCTGACTTTTCAACATCCAGGTTTCGCAGTTTCTTCTTCAAGAGTTCTGTAAATCCCAAAATAGAATTGAAAGGACTTTTTAAATCATGCGCAATTATTGAAAAAACCACATCTTTGGTTGCTATTGCTTTTTCAAGCGCTGCAGTTCGTTCTTTTATGGTGTTTTCCAATTCTAAATTATAATCGGAAATGTATTTGTATAATTCACTTTTGAACACCAATCCGATAAACTTACCATTTTCACCAACAGGCAGCACATCCGTTTTGGCCGTATCCATTTTAAAAATTGTGTCTTCCACAGAAAGCTCAGAATCAATTAATTCTTTAATGGAAAGACAATCAATAATTAATGTTTTCGGATTATGGGCAATATCATGGGTTGTTAAAACGCCATAAAATTGATTCTCATCATCTTGGACGACAACGGCTAAATGCTCTAATACCTGATTTTTAACAGCATTTATACCTGAATATGGATTTACGGTTAGAAAATCCCTTCTTACTAAATGCGCAATTTTCATGATTATGATTCTTCAACAACAGTAAATGATATGTTAACTTTAAAATCAACTTTTAAAATTTCTTTTTCTGAAACATAAGGAAATACATTGGTCTCTAATATTCTCAATATCTTTTCCTTTGGCATTTTGGCCAAAATTCGTTTATTGACAAATACGCAGTCAACATTGGCATGGACAGCATCAATGATTTCAAAACCATTTGGAATCAAAAGGTCAAAAGATTTCGAAATCCCAGTTTTTCCGTGCGGAGAATTTTTTCCGAGCACCAAGATTTCTTCAAATGGCGGCAATTTAATTTCCTCAAAACTTAAAGTAACGGAATATTTTATGTTGTTTTTCATAGTCGGATCGTTTGGTTAAATTATCATTTATAAAGATACTGATTAATATTTTAATTATTACAATATTGATAAATTGAATGTTTCTAAATTGATTTTTATTTGTGAATCAACAGTATTTTATGATAAATTACCAATTAATGTAACTTTAGTTACAGGTAAAACTTTGCTTTATAAACCTGAAATGTTTTTTCTCTTATATTTTTTTTGACTTAAAAGCTAGTCTAATTTTGGTAATGTAAATTCTTTTAAAACACTTGGCAACTTCATGGCTGCTTCAATTTCTTCGGATTTTCGAGGCGCCAAAGCCGACAAATTTACCGGTCCGTTTTTGGTGATCAAAATATCATCTTCAATACGAACGCCAATCCCCCACCATTTTTCATCACATTCGCTTCCTGTCGGAATATAAATTCCGGGTTCCATGGTAACCACCATATTTTCTTCAAAATTCCCATAATTTCCAGGGTCGTGAACATCCAAACCAATATGATGTGAAGTTCCGTGCGGAAAATAATTGTGCTTGCTGTTTTCATTGGCGATGATGCCCAATTCCGCAAGGCCTTTATTGATAATTTTTCTTGCAATTTGATTAGGTTCTCCCATATCACCGCCAATTTTGTAGGCTGCAATTCCGGCTTCCTGAGCTTCATAAACCAAATCGTAAATTAATTTTTGTTCGGTGGAAAATTTCCCGTTGGTTGGAATTGTGCGGGTAACATCGGCTGTATATCCGTGATATTCAGCGCCTAAATCCATTAAAATTAAATTGTTGTCGCCAATATTTGTTTTGTTGTTTTCTACATAATGTAAAATACAGCCGTTATTTCCGGCACCAACAATTGACGGATAGCCTTCAAATTCAGCTCCGTATTTTTTGTACACAAATTCGTGAACGCCCTGCGCTTCGGTTTCAGACATATTTGGACGCATGGATTTCATCATTTCCAATTGCCCAATGGCAGAAATATCCACCGCTTTTTTTAACAGAGTAAGTTCCTCATTTGTTTTTACTTCCCTTAAAGTGGCCATTAATTTTTGAAGCGTTTCCGTATCGATTCTTTTTTTGGTCTCGTTATACATTTTATCATTGGTCGGATTGTTTAAATGAAGCAAATCAAAAGAAATTTTCACTTTAAAAGTTTTGATCAAATCATATAAATCGGCACTGTCATCGGTATCCCTGACATCGTTTTTAAAGTTTTCGAACAAAATTTTATCAAATTTGGAAAAATTGAGTTCGTAACTTTTAAATTCACCGCCATTATAAGCGACCCTAAATCCAAGTTCATCCTGCGCACCCGCGGCACCCAAACGTTTTCCGTTCCACATTTCTGCGCGTTCATTGCGTTCCTGAACGAAAATCACTTCGTTAAAAGTCTTGTTTCCAATGGTTTGATTTTCCTTGAAAATAAAAACCAAGGCATTAGGTTCTTTATAACCCGTTAAATAATAAAAATTTGGATCCTGATGATACACATATTCAACATCGTTTGCACGGTTTCTTACTGGATTTGCAAAAAATACCGCGACACTGTTATTTGGCAGTTTAGAACGAAGCTGTGCTCGCCTTTCCGCATGAAATTCTTTTTTTAAAAAATCTTGCGGCGTATCATTTTGTTGGGCAAAGCCAGATGAAACGAAAAAAAGAAAAAACAGTATTTTAATGTTGAAGAGTTTCATAATAAGATGTTGTTGTTTATCAAATCCAAATATAATATAAATAATTTACGTAGGGACAGGTCGCGACCTGTCCGTACATGATTTTTGCTGGAATGATGATTTTATTACAGGTCGCGACCTGTCCGTACATGATTTTTATAATTAATTCAATGTCAGGTCGCGACCTGTCCGTTCGCGAATTGTCAATTATTCCTTATTCATTTTTAATTGTTCATTTAATGCGTTAGGGAATGAAGCGGAAATCCTTTTTGGCGATTTTTCTTCGCCAAAAAGATTAGAGCGGAAAGCCCGCCCCGCCAGCTGGCGGGGAACGCCCAGAAAATATTTATTATAAGATTTCCTGCCATTTATGAAACCGCAAGAAAAATACCCATTAAAAGATATGATCTTAAAAAGGTAAATTAATACCAATGCCATTCTTGAATAATTCGTATTTTAGCACCACAAAATAATTTTAGATGAAACGAGCCTCACAAATTTTGATACACAAAATAATGTTTGATGGCGAACTGCATCTGTACCAATAAAAAATAAAATTTAAACAGATGAAAAATACTGCTTTAACTCATATTCACGAGTCATTAGGCGCTAAAATGGTGCCGTTTGCAGGCTATATAATGCCTGTACAATATGAAGGAATTAATATAGAACATGAAACCGTTAGAAATGGCGTGGGTGTTTTTGATGTTTCGCACATGGGAGAATTTCACTTAAAAGGAAAAAATGCGCTTGCATTGATTCAAAAAGTGACCTCAAACGATGCATCTGTGCTGGTTGACGGAAAAGTGCAATACAGTTGTTTGCCAAATAATGATGGCGGAATTGTTGACGATTTATTGGTTTACAGAATCACTGAAGATCATTATTTTTTAGTGGTGAATGCTTCAAATATTGAAAAAGACTGGAATTGGATTTCTTCATACAACGATTTGGGCGTTGAAATGACCAATGTTTCAGATGAATTGTCTTTATTGGCCGTTCAAGGTCCGAAAGCCGCACAGGCGCTGCAATCTTTAACCGATATTGATTTATCGGCGATGGAATATTACACGGTAAAAATTGGCACTTTTGCCGGAATTGACAATGTAATTGTCTCAGCAACCGGTTATACAGGTTCTGGCGGATTTGAAATTTACTTTAAAAATAAAGATGCCGAACATATTTGGAACGCTATTTTTAAAGCAGGCGAAAAATTTGGAATTAAACCAATTGGCCTTGCCGCCCGCGATACTTTGCGTTTAGAAATGGGTTTTTGTTTGTACGGAAACGACATTAACGACACCACCTCGCCTATTGAAGCAGGTTTGGGCTGGATTACAAAATTCACCAAAGATTTCACCAATTCTGAAGCGTTGAAAAAACAAAAAGAAGAAGGTGTTTCAAAAAAACTGGTTGCTTTTGAAGTTATTGAAAAAGCGGTTCCGCGCCACGATTACGAAATTGTGAATGAAGCAGGCGAAAATATAGGCGTTGTAACTTCGGGAACTATGAGTCCGACTCTTAAAAAAGGCATCGGAATGGGTTACGTGAAAACAGCTTATTCTAAGCTTGGTTCACAAATTTTTATTCAAATCAGAAATAAAGCAATTCCGGCCACAGTGGTGAAATTGCCTTTTTACAAAGCTTAAAAGTTTTCGGGAATTTTTCCCTGAACGCCTTCATAAAATTTATGAAAGAAGTTAAAGTCGTTTTCCATATTATCCGTTAAATAATAAGGTTCAGCAACTTTAACTTCTTTGTTTTTAAAATCAAAAGAAATCATCACAATTGGCACATTTGCGCCTTTTGCGATGTAATAAAATCCTGTTTTCCAGACTTCTGTCTTTTTTCGGGTTCCTTCTGGCGACATTGTTAAAATGAAATTTTCCTGGGAATTAAAGAGGTTGACAATGGCTTCAACTTTATTGTTGCTGGTGCTTCTTTCAATGGGCGTACCTCCAAGCCATCTAAATATAAATCCGAAAGGCGGCTTAAATAAGGACGCTTTTCCGATATAATTTGCCGGCAAACCTTCCGCATATTTAATAAAAACACCCAAAGGAAAATCCTGCCAATGCGTGTGCGGCGCTGCAATAATCACATATTTTTTTAAATATTTAGGGAAACTTCCAATAACTTTCCATCTAAAAATGGTGTACAAAATAAAACGGGCAAAAATTTTCATATTGTTGTTGATAACTCGGTTTCTATTTTTAAAATACCGGTTCGGACGCAAATATAAAAATGTTACTTTTATAAACTAATATTTATCTTAAAATTGTAATGACTGATTTTATATTTTACCTAATAATTGCCCTGGTATTTTTAGCAATTGGTTTTGTAATCGGCAAATTATTAACCAAAAATACTTTTGAAAAAGTGACTTCTGAGCTTGAAATCAGGAATAAACTATTGCTTGAAGAAAAACAGCTTAATGAACTTAATGTTAATAAGTTGGTTCAGGAAAAAAATAATTTGAATGATGAAAAACACCAGATAGACATTCGGTTGGCGCAAAAGGTTTCCGAGTTTCATAACCTGGAAGAAAAGCTGCAGGAAAATAAGGCTGAAGTTGATAAACTGCAGGAGAAATTCAGCAAAGAATTTGAAATATTGGCCAGTAAAATATTGGAAGAGAAATCGGTTAAATTCACCGAGCAGAATAAAGAAAACCTAAAAAATATTTTAAATCCGCTCCAGGAAAAAATACAGACTTTCGAGCGAAAAGTGGAAGATACGCACAAAGAAAGCATCGATTACCACGCCGCTTTACGGCAGCAAATACTTGGTTTAAAAGACTTAAACCTGCAAATGAGCAAAGACACCATCAATTTAACCAAAGCGCTGAAAGGCGACAGCAAAACGCAGGGGAATTGGGGCGAATTGGTATTGGAGCGCGTTTTGGAAAAATCGGGTTTGGAAAAAGACCGGGAATATTTTGTGCAGCAAAGTTTTACCAATGCCGAAGGAAAAAGAATTCTGCCCGATATCGTAATTCATTTGCCGGACGGCAAAAAAATGGTGATTGATTCAAAAGTTTCCTTAACGGCTTATGAGCAATTTGTAAATAGTGATGACGATTTTGAAAAATCGCAATTTTTGAAGGAACACGTAAATTCCCTGAAACGCCATATTGAACAATTGAGCGAAAAACGCTACGAAGATATTTACAAAATTGAATCGCCCGATTTTGTGTTGTTGTTTATCCCTATTGAACCGGCATTTGCGGTGGCTTTAAATACCGATAATCAGTTATACAACAAAGCATTCGAAAGAAATATTGTAATTGTGACGCCCACTACCCTTTTGGCTACTTTGCGCACCATTGATTCTATGTGGAACAATGAAAAACAGCAAAGAAACGCGATAGAAATTGCGCGACAGGCTGGCGCTTTGTACGACAAGTTTGAAGGTTTTATTGCCGATTTGACCAACGTCGGCAAAAAAATGGATGAAGCAAAAGCGGAATATAGAGGCGCTATGAACAAACTTTTTGAAGGAAAAGGGAATTTAATCGTAAGTGTTGAAAAATTGAAGAAAATGGGCGCAAAATCGAAAAAATCATTGCCCCAAAATATTATTGAACGCGCTGAAGACATTGAAGATTTAGAAGAATAGTTAAAAGTAAAAATCCCGCAAAAGCGGGATTTTTTTATTGTTTAGTTTTTCAAAACTTTACTTAAAAGCAATTCTTTGTCAAGTTTTCTGGTGCAAAAATACCATTCTTTGCAATCCATATCTTCTTTGCCTTCCATTCTGTCCTGTGCAGTTCCGCAAGAACTGGCAGTGCCAATAATAACATCATCGCCCGGATTCCAGTCGGCTGGTGTAGAAACCCCAAATTCATCGGCCGTTTTAAGTGCAACAACAACCCTGTACAATTCATCAAAGTTTCTTCCCAAACTTAAAGGATAATAAATAATTGCCCTTATAATTCCTTTAGGATCCACAAAAAATACGGCTCTTACCGCTTTTGTGGAAGCTTCGTTTGGTTGAATCATTCCATATTTTTTGGCAACTTCCATGGTAATGTCTTCAATCAAAGGAAATTTTACTTCAATGTTTTTCATTCCTTTATATTCAATTTTTTCCTTGATGGAACGCAACCAAGCAATATGACTGTATAAACCGTCAATTGACAAGCCCACAAGTTTGCAGCCTGCTTTTGCAAATTTATCTTCCAAAGAAGCAAATGTTATAAATTCTGAGGTGCAAACTGGCGTAAAATCGGCTGGATGACTGAATAAGATAACCCATTCTCCTTTGTAATCTTCCGGAAAATTTATATTTCCCTGTGTTGTAATTGCTTTAAATTCGGGCGCTTTGTCTCCAATTCTTGGCATTGATGTAATTCCTTCTACTGTTTCCATATTTCTAATTTTAAAATTATTTACAATAATAATGATGCATTCAAAATTGTTTACAGCATTTAAATTGATAGCTGCGCTATTCAAATTGCGATTGACATTTTGCTGATAAAAATTTGATTGCCAATCCTCTAATTTAGTGAAAAAATCGCAAAATAGGACAGTTTTGGAGACATTTAACATAAAATTTGCAGGCATAAAAAATCCCGCTCAAGGCGGGATTTATAATATTTAAAACGCGATTTATTTTGCGAATAAGGGTAAACCCGACATCATATCATTCACTTTTTCGGCAACACTTTCCAAAACAGCTTCATCTTCGTAATTTAAAATAACCTCATCAATTAAATCAACGATGGCAATCATATCATTTTCTTTCAAGCCTCTGGTTGTAACCGCTGCAGTTCCAATTCTGATGCCTGAAGTAACAAAAGGAGATTTATCATCAAAAGGCACCATATTTTTATTAACGGTAATATCAGCTTTCACCAAAGCATTTTCAGCATCTTTCCCGCTAATGTTTTTGTTGCGCAAATCAATCAGCATCATATGGTTGTCTGTTCCTCCAGAAATAATTTCATAGCCTTTTTTCATAAAAGCAGCAGCCATCGTAGCCGCATTTTTCTTCACCTGAATTTGATACGTTAAAAATTCATCGGTTAAAGCTTCTCCAAATGCAATCGCTTTTGCGGCAATCACGTGCTCTAACGGTCCGCCCTGATTTCCCGGAAAAACTGCAGAATCAATTAAAGCCGACATTTTTTTCAAGGTACCATTTTTTAATGTTTGTCCGAACGGATTGTCGAAATCCTTTCCAATCATAATGATCCCGCCACGCGGTCCGCGCAAAGTTTTGTGCGTTGTTGTAGTCACAAAATGACAATGAGGAATTGGGTCATTTAAGATTCCTTTGGCGATTAAACCGGCAGGATGGGAAATATCGGCCATTAACAAAGCGCCTACAGAATCTGCTATTTCCCTGAATCTTTTAAAATCGATGTCTCTTGAATACGCCGAAGCGCCCGCAATAATTAAATTTGGTTTTTCTTTGGTTGCAGTTTCCTGAATTTTGTCATAATTTAATACGCCGGTTTCTTTTTCAACACCATAAAAAGACGTTTTATACAATTTTCCTGAAAAATTTACCGGAGAACCATGCGTTAAATGTCCGCCATGCGACAAATCGAAACCTAAAATTTTATCTCCCGGATTTAAAACAGCCTGATAAACCGCGGCATTTGCCTGTGAACCGGAATGCGGCTGCACATTTACATATTCTGCGCCAAAAAGTTGTTTTGCCCTGTCAATCGCAATTTGCTCAACAACATCAACCACTTCACATCCGCCATAATAACGTTTGTTGGGATATCCTTCCGCATATTTATTGGTTAAAACAGAACCAGTAGCCTCCATAACTTGTTCACTTACAAAGTTTTCCGAAGCAATTAATTCCAAACCATTGGTTTGTCTTTCTTTTTCGTCTTGTATTAAATCGAAGATAATTTGATCACGTTGCATTAAAATTGATTTTAAAAGTTAAAATTTCTGCAAAAATAGGAATTTCATTTTGCTTTTAACAATAAACTTCTATATTTGATATGAAAATAATAACTACTAAATAGTGTACATATATGCAAATAGCAGCAAACAATCCAAACAGAAAGTCATGGTTAAATGTAGCAGAAAACTGCGATTTTCCCATTCAAAATATACCTTTTGGCGTTTTTATCACCAAAGATGACATTATAACCATTGGAACACGAATTGGCGAATATGCCATTGATTTGGGCGCTTTCCACCAATTGGGATATTTTGAAGGAATTCCGTTGACCGATGATATGTTTATGCAAGATTCTTTAAATGATTTTATTTCCGACGGAAGAAAAACATGGAGATTGGTAAGAAACAGAATTGCAGAAGTGTTTGACGCTAAAAACGCAAGTTTAAGAGACAATTTAAAACATCGGGAAGTCATTATTTTCGACGTAAATGAGGTTGAAATGTTGCTACCAATAAGTGTTGGCGATTATACCGATTTTTACTCGAGCAAAGAACATGCCACCAATGTTGGGGGGATATTTAGGGGCGCAGACAACGCGTTGATGCCCAATTGGCTGCATATACCAATAGGCTATCACGGGCGTTCCTCTTCTGTGGTTGTTTCCGGGACAAAAATTCGCAGGCCATACGGACAAACGCTTCCAAATGGAGAAACCAAACCTGTTTTTGTACCAACAAAAGAGTTGGATATGGAACTTGAAACCGCTTTTATTACCACAGATGTCAATAATTTAGGGGAACCAATCTCTGTTGACGAAGCCCACGACTATATTTTCGGAATGGTTTTATTTAACGACTGGAGTGCCAGAGATATTCAAAAATGGGAATATGTGCCGCTTGGACCGTTTTTGGGAAAAAGTTTCGCTTCATCAATGTCGCCCTGGATTATTACAATGGATGCCTTAGAGCCTTTTAAATGCAGCGGACCAAAACAAGAAGTTACGCCACTTCCCTACCTGCAACAAAAAACTACCGAAAACAGTTATGACATAAAACTTCAGGCAGCAATTGAAACCGAAAATGGCGATTTAAATTTGCTCACCACGTCAAATTTTAAATTTTTATACTGGACAATGGCGCAACAACTGGCGCATCACACCAGCAACGGATGTAATGTTAGAGCCGGTGATTTAATGGGCAGCGGCACCATTTCGGGTCCGACAAAAAATAGTTATGGTTCTATGTTGGAACTTACTTGGGGAGGAAAAGAGCCAATCACTTTAAAAGACGGAACCACTAGAACATTTTTCAACGATGGCGACAATGTAATTATTCGTGGGTATTGTAAAAATGATAAGATTAGAATCGGTTTTGGCAAATGCACCGGCAAAATAATGCCTGCAATAGCGCCAAAATATATTAAATAACACTTTTATCAATAGAAAAAAGTGGCTGTCTAAAATTAACTGGACAGCCACTTTTTTATTGTAAAAACTATAAAGATTCATTAATTTTTATTTATTCAAGAGCTTTTTTATCTTACCAACGCTGATGTAATCGTGTGAATCATTATAAATTACTTCTCCGTTTTTTATCACCAAAACTTGCGGAGATTGGTGCCTAACGTTGAACTTTGTTGAAATATCTTGAGACAACGCCCTGTAATTCAATAAATCCAAGAAATACAAATCCATTTCAGTTTCTGGAATGTCGTAATCACTTTCAAAATTTTTAAGAACCATTCTGCTAATGCCGCATCTTGTGCTGTGTTTAAAAATTAAAACAGGTTTGTCTGAAGAAATATTTATGATTTCTGATAATTGTGTTATATCATTCAAAGGCACCCAATTTATTTTCATATTATTTTCTTCTTTATCGGCACTTTTAAAAAAATTATCGAATAATCCCATTTTAATTGTTTTATCTTTAAGTCGGCAAAGCTAATAATAACTTACTTAAAAGACAAAATGTCCTTACTTTTTAAATTGTATAAGACAAAATGACTTATTTCTGATACTTTATTTAAGTGGAATATTCTTTGAGAACTAAAATTAGATAAAATTAAATATAACATTATGGACTTTAATAAATTTACCATAAAAACTCAGGAAGCCGTTCAGCAAGCGCAACAAATAGCGCAAAGTTACGGGCATCAGCAAATTGAAAATTCGCACATCTTAAAAGCCATTTTTGAAGTGGATGAAAATGTGGTTCCATTTATTTTTAAAAAGATAGGATTAAACATCGATTTGCTTAAAAGTTTGATAGACAAAACTTTGGAAAGTTATTCAAAAGTAACCGGCGGTGAAATTTCACTGTCCGGAAACGCTTCAAAAATGCTGAATACAGCAACTATTGAAGCAAAAAATATGAAGGATGAATATGTTTCCATAGAGCATTTATTGCTGGCGATTTTAAATACAAAAGACACCACTTCCCAAATTTTAAAAGATCAGGGCGTCAATGAAAAAAACTTAAAATTGGCCATTTTAGAATTGCGCAAAGGAAGTACGGTAACTTCTCAAAGTGCTGAAGAAACCTATAATTCGCTTAATAAATATGCGCGTAATTTAAATCAGCTGGCAAATGACGGAAAACTGGATCCCGTCATTGGCCGTGATGAAGAAATTAGAAGAATTCTTCAAATTTTATCGCGCAGAACCAAGAACAATCCGATACTTGTTGGCGAACCCGGAACCGGAAAAACAGCCATTGCAGAAGGATTGGCGCACAGAATAGTGAAAGGCGATATACCTGAAAATTTAAAGGATAAACAGGTTTATTCCTTAGACATGGGCGCACTTATTGCCGGTGCAAAGTACAAAGGTGAGTTTGAAGAACGATTGAAATCCGTTATAAAAGAAGTCACTTCCTCAAATGGGGAAATTGTGCTTTTTATCGATGAAATTCATACATTGGTTGGTGCGGGCGGCGGACAAGGTGCCATGGATGCGGCAAATATTTTAAAACCTGCTTTGGCCAGAGGCGAATTAAGGGCTATTGGCGCAACCACACTTGATGAATACCAAAAATATTTTGAAAAAGACAAAGCATTGGAACGGCGGTTTCAAAAGGTAACGGTAAATGAACCCGATACGGAAAGCGCCATTTCAATTTTGCGCGGTATCAAGGAAAAATATGAGAACCATCATAAAGTACAGATTAAAGATGATGCCATTATTGCCGCTGTGGAACTTTCACAACGCTATATTACCAATCGATTTTTGCCCGATAAAGCCATCGATTTAATGGATGAAGCCGCCTCGAAATTGCGGATGGAAATCAATTCGAAACCCGAAGAATTGGATGTTTTGGATCGTAAAATAATGCAGATTGAAATTGAAATTGAAGCCATTAAACGTGAAAAAGACGAAAAAAAGTTGGCAAGCCTAAAAGAAGAAGTTGCCAATTTAAAAGAAAAACGCAACGACATAAACGCGAAATGGGTGAGCGAAAAAGAATTGGTTGAAAGAGCCCAAGCAAGCAAAGAAGCTATAGAAAATTATAAATTGGAAGCCGAACGTGCCGAACGTGAAGGCGATTACGGAAAAGTAGCCGAAATTCGGTACGGAAAAATTAAAGAAGAACAGGATAAATTGGAAAAACTTCAAAAGGAATTGGCTAAAAATCAGGATTCCGCTTTAATCAAAGAAGAGGTTACCCGAGATGATATTGCGGAAGTTGTGGCAAAATGGACCGGAATTCCGGTTACAAAAATGCTGCAAAGCGATCGAGAAAAGCTGCTGAATTTAGAAAAGGAACTTCACCAAAGAGTTGTTGGACAGGAAGAAGCGATCGCTGCCGTGGCTGATGCCGTAAGAAGATCAAGGGCCGGTTTGCAGGACGTAAAAAAACCGTTGGGCACCTTTTTATTTTTAGGGACAACAGGTGTCGGTAAAACGGAATTGGCAAAAGCTTTGGCGGAATATTTATTCGATACTGAAAATTCTATCACGCGTATTGATATGAGCGAATATCAGGAACGCCATGCCGTGAGCCGTTTGGTGGGCGCGCCTCCGGGATATGTTGGTTATGAAGAAGGTGGGCAATTGACTGAGGCCGTGCGACGAAAACCTTATTCCGTAATTTTATTGGATGAAATTGAAAAAGCGCATCCCGATACCTTTAATATTTTGTTGCAAGTGTTGGATGAAGGCAGATTAACGGACAATAAAGGCCGGGTTGCCGATTTTAAGAATACCATTATTATTATGACTTCCAATATGGGCGCACATATTATTCAGGAAAGGTTTGAAAAAATGGATATGAACAAACGCGACAGCATTACGGAGGCCACTAAAGCAGAAGTTTTGGTGTTGTTAAAAGAAACTATCAGACCCGAATTTTTAAACAGAATTGATGAGATTATCATGTTTTTGCCTTTAAATGAAGCGGAAATTAAACAAATTGTTAAAATCCAATTGGATGGTTTGGCTAAAATGTTGTTGACAAAAGACATTCATATCGAATTTTCTGAAGACGTTATTGAAGCATTGGCCAACAAAGGTTACGATCCGCAATTTGGGGCAAGACCCGTAAAACGTGTGATTCAAAAAGAAGTGCTAAACGAATTGTCGAAGGAAATTTTATCAGGCAGAATAACTTCTGAAAGCCATATTTTACTTGATGCTTTTGATGAAAAAATTGTGTTTAGGAATAAATAAACAAAAGCTGCTTTTAGCTGATGTGAACTCCTTATATTAAATTATGTAAGGAGTTATTTTTATGTACATTTGTTATTTACCTCTATTTTAAAAACATGAATAACATAATTTTCACCTTATTGATTGGCTTGATTTCTTTAAATATTTATGCCCAAAAAAAAGAAACAACCACGTATTATTTAATCAGACATGCGGAAAAAGTGAGGGAGAATCCTGCCGATAAAAATCCGGATTTAAACGAAAGAGGTTTTCAAAGAGCTGATAATTGGCTAAAAGTGTTGCAGCATATTTCATTCGATGCCATCTATTCAACCGATTACAAAAGAACGCTCAAAACTGTTGCGCCTATTTCAAAAAAGTTGAATTTAGCACCCAAAATTTACAATCCGACAAAAGTTGATTTTGAACTTTTTCAACTAGAAAATAAGGGCAAAAATGTGTTGATTGTTGGTCACAGCAATACCATTCCACAGTTTGTGAACGGGTTGATTCTTCAACAAAAATATCAAGAAATGGATGATAACGAATTTTCTCATTTGTACATCGTCACCGTTAAAGGAAAAGAAATCATTGACCTCCTACTGTACTTCGATTTCTGATTATTTAGTTTGAAAATAAATCATAATAAAGTATTCAATTTCATTAGAATAAAAAAAATAAAAACTCCTTATAACAAATTTTATAAGGAGTTTTTTTAAAGCATGAAATTTAATAGTACCTAAAATTTTAAGCCTACACCAACACCAAAAATCCAAGGATTGAGATCAACTTCAACAGGAATAATACCATCTCCGGTATCAACTTTTACATCAGTGGTCAATAACAGCTTTTTAATGTCTAAATTTAAAAACCAATTAGAGCCTAAATCGTAATCCAAACCGGCCTGCATAGAAAATCCGACTGCGTCATCATAATCCATATCAACAACATCACCTTCATCAATACCATAAAAAAATGTATAATTGATGCCTGCGCCCAAATAAGGTTTAACGGTTACGCCGTTAAAATGATATTGTAAACTCAACGTTGGCGGTAAAATCCAAACATGACCTAAATCAATTCCTGATCCTAAATCAGTATCAACATCATGTTTTGCGGTGGCCAAAATTAATTCAGCCGCCCAATTTTCATCGAAAAAATAGGTGAAATCCAGTTCAGGAACAACAGTGGTTGAAACATCAACGTTTGCTCCATTTAAATCATCATTAACATCAGGTACAATAGTAATAACCCTTAAACGGGCTTGCCACCTGTTAAAATCATTTGAATCTTCTTGTGCAATTGCATTTATTGAGATTAACATCATCACAATAACGCTTAAAAGTAATTTTTTCATCATATAAATTTTTAAAATTTAAACTAAATTACTGATCAAATCAAAGAAAAAAAATGATATTCCTCAAATAAAGGAAGTTATTATTTGAATAGAAATTGTAGTACATTTGCACTGGTATGCAGAAAAACATCAACATAAAAAACAAAAAGGCGCGCTTTGAGTATGAGATTCTGGATAAATATATTGCCGGAATTCAGCTTACGGGCACCGAAATTAAATCGATTCGCGAAAGCAAGGCGCGAATCACGGAAAGTTTTTGCGAGTTTAATGAAAAGGGAGAATTATTCGCCATCAATATGTTTATTGAAGAATATATTTATGGCCACGCATTTAACCACAATCCGAAAAGCGAACGAAAACTGTTGTTAAACAAACGCGAACTGAAAAAATTGCAAAAAGAAGTGCAAAACGCAGGGTTAACCATCGTTCCGTTACGCTTATTTTTAACCGATAAAGGCTGGGCAAAGTTGGAAATTGCCTTGGCAAAAGGAAAGAAAAACTACGACAAGCGCGAAGCCATAAAAACCCGAGACAGCAAAATACATTTGGACCGAATTAAAAAAGACTTCAATTAGCAAGGATGAACCGAGCCATCACAAATTTTGATACACATTAGAATGATCAAAGGCGAACAGCAGCTGTTACCGATAAAAAATAAAATGTAAACAGATGAAATTGACGGCATTTTTAAGATTAATCAGATGGAAAAATTTACTGCTGTTACTCTACATTCAATTGCTGCTAAAATTCCTTTACGTCTCCGCTTTAAACGCAACAACAAATCTTTCAGCGCTTCAGTTTATGCTATTGGTTTGTGCCATTCTTTGTGTGACTGCCGCCGGATATATACTTAACGACATCCTTGACTTAAAAACCGATTTGATCAACAATCCGAATAAAGTAATTGTATGCAATTATTTTTCAATTGAAAACTCACAACGTTTGTACCTAATAACCAATACGTTAGGAATTGTTTTAGGAATTATTCTGTCAATGTCCGTTCAAAAACCAACCTTTTCATTTATTTTTATTGGCGCTTCTATGCTCCTCTATTTTTATTCCAAAAAATTAAAGTCGAAACCCTTAATTGGCAATGTAACCGTCTCATTTTTAGTGGCAATCAGCATCATTACCTTAAGTTTATTCGATTTAAATTTTTCTATTCAAAACAACGAACAACAATTGGTAATTCAAGTAACTTTGTTATTATCAAGTTTTGCTTTTTTAATAAACCTTGTTCGGGAAGTAGTTAAAGACATTGAAGATGTAAATGGAGATTACAAATTGAAAATGAACACCTTGCCTATTTTATTGGGAATTGCAAGAACAAAAAAAATAGCAGCATTTTTATGTCTTCTTCCCTTAGGTTTGTTATTGTTTATTGTTGCTAATTATGCTTCTGTTTATAAATTAACTATATTGTATTTGGTGCTTTTTACGATGGTTCCATTGCTTTATGTTGCCTTGAAATTACTTTCGGCCAAAACAAAAAAAGATTTTAAAAAATTGAGTATGCTCCTAAAACTCATTATGTTTTTGGGAATTAATGCATTGCTCCTATTCTCCCTAAATACTTACTGATGCTTTCAGAAAAATTAAAACATAAAAACATCATATTGGCATCGGGTTCACCGCGCCGACAGGAATTATTCAAAGAATTGGGACTGGATTTTTCCATTCAGGCAAAAGCTGTTGAAGAAATTTATCCGTCAACTTTAAAAGCATCTGAAATCACCAACTATTTGGCGGAACTTAAAGCAGCTGCTTTTACGGAATTGGCGGAAAACGACATTATAATAACCGCAGATACCATTGTTTGGCTACATGATAAAGCCATTGAAAAACCAACAAACAAACAGCATGCCATTGAGATGCTGCAAGAACTTTCCGGTAAATGCCATAAAGTGATCACTTCCATTTGTATTAAAACAATAACGTCGCAAAAAGTATTTTACGACGTGACCAAGGTTTGTTTTAAACCATTATCTATGGAAGAAATTACCTATTATGTTGAAAATTATGAACCTTTTGACAAAGCCGGCGCCTATGGAATTCAGGAATGGATAGGTTTTATTGGCGTTAGCAAGATTGAAGGCAGCTACTTTAATGTAATGGGTTTGCCTGTTCATAAATTGTATGAAGAATTGATGAAATTGTAATATCGTATCGTTTAATATCATTATTTTTGAACGATTTTTAATAAATAACAAATGAAAAAATACACGTTTACAGAAAAGAAAGACACGAGATCGGGTTTTGGTGCAGGATTGGCTGAATTGGGCGACACAAATGAAAATGTAGTGGCGCTATGTGCAGACTTGGTGGGCTCGTTAAAAATGGAAAAATTTATTGAAAATCATCCCAAACGATTTTTTCAGGTAGGAATTGCGGAAGCAAATATGATGGGAATTGCCGCAGGTTTAACCATTGGTGGTAAAATTCCGTTTACAGGCACTTTCGCCAACTTTTCTACTGGAAGGGTTTACGATCAAATCAGACAATCGATTGCTTATTCGGAAAAAAATGTAAAAATATGTGCTTCACACGCCGGTCTGACTTTAGGTGAAGACGGCGCGACACATCAAATTTTGGAAGATATCGGCTTAATGAAAATGTTGCCGAATATGACGGTAATCAACACTTGTGACTACAACCAAACAAAAGCTGCAACCATTGCCATTGCGGAGCATGTGGGTCCGGTTTACTTGCGTTTTGGCCGTCCGGTTGTACCCGTATTTATGCCGGCAGACGAAAAATTCATCATAGGAAAAGCCATCATGTTAACTGAAGGAAATGATGTTACCATTGTGGCGACCGGACATTTGGTTTGGGAAGCATTGCAAGCTTCAGAAAAACTGGAAGCGATGGGAATTAGCGCCGAAGTTATTAACATTCATACCATAAAACCTTTAGATAACGACGCTATTTTAAAATCTGTCGCAAAAACCGGTTGTATCGTAACTGCCGAAGAACATAATATTTTGGGTGGTTTGGGCGAAAGCATTGCCCGTATTTTGGTTCAAAACAATCCTATTCCGCAAGAATTTGTGGCGGTTAATGACAGTTTTGGAGAATCTGGAACTCCGGCACAACTGATGGAAAAATACGGTTTAACCGAAAAAGATATTGTAGCGGCAGCTAAAAAAGTCATAAATAGAAAATAATAGCACTCTTCTTGCGTTTATGGTTCAGGCAATGCTATTTTTAGCGTTGCTGGTATGTGAAATTGTGATAAACCTCACTTCTAAAAATAAGTGAACAATCATAATTTCCAGCACCATTTAATTTAAATTAATCTGTGAATTTTACAACTTACAACTGGAATTATATAACTTTTTATGAATTATATCATTCACCTTTGTAAAATTATTGCAGGTGGTAAAACAGCCACAGATTAGAAATATGAATTATAAACCCTAAATTAAAAATTATGAACAAAAGAATTTTAGTATTTTCAATGGCTTTGCTGTTAACGGCATTTTATGCGAATGCGCAAAGTGGCTTTGGTATTAAAGGCGGATTGAGTTACAATTCAAACGGTAAAATAAGTGATGATACCAACACCTTTATAGAAAATGAAGGAAAAGGAAAATCAGGTTACAACGTCGGTATTTACGGCAAAATTGGATTGGGTCCAATTTATTTAAGGCCAGAGCTGGTATACACAAAAACCACCAGTGAATATGAACTAAATACAGGCGGAACCGAAGATTATAAGATTGCCCGATTGGATATGCCAGTTTTGGTGGGCTTAAAATTAATTGGCCCGCTTAGCATCTTCGCCGGACCGGCATTTCAGTATACTTTGGAGAATGATTTTAAAGGAATTGAATATGACAAAATTGATGATGAATTTACGGTTGGTTTTAATTTTGGCGCAGGCGTTGAACTTGGAAGATTGGGGATAGATGTTCGATACGAAAGAGGTTTTAATGAGAATGAAGCGACATTTATTGATAATAATACCAATGCTACTTTTAGGTTGGATTCCAGACCCGAACAGGTTATTTTAAGTTTATCTTACAGATTATCTGGCGGCAAATAACAATTTTTCAATACTGAAAGCTTACAGAGATAAAAAATTAATGCTCCTAAAAGCCCGCAACTTGCGGGCTTTTATTTTGTTGGATAATTTCATCTCTAAAAATAAATATATAAATTTAAAATTAAATTTATATATTTAGCGCATCATGATCTAAACTTATAATTATAAAACTATGAAAATAAAACCCCTATTTATAGTTATATTGCTAACTACTTTCTCATTTGTACAGGCCCAAGAATATACTTTTGGCGTAAAAGGCGGAATTAATTTTAACAATATCGGAGAATTGTATCATTACGGCAATACGAGTGGTGTCTTATACTAAAATACGTTGACCTTTTTTGTTAATGATTAAGATTACTAATTTCAAATTGGCAATCCAATTTGCTGGTCGGTTTTTTTAGTTTTTT
>LNAP01000065.1_pt1 | contig 97587 bp, 83 predicted proteins | sample 602601 | NCBI WGS metagenome assembly LNAP01 (sample SAMN02440304, study PRJNA202911) | soil metagenome | biome: Subtropical and temperate rainforests or woodlands; isolation source: soil samples (1 kg each in a 20% v/v slurry with milli Q water) were... ... | reverse complement strand
GCTAGGCGGACAAGCTCGATATCCGAGTTGACACCAAGCTTGCTCTTGATGAGATAGCGGAGATTCGCAACGGTCTTCGGGCTGATGTGAAGCAGGTTTGCGATTTCCTCAGTCGTTCTTTCGGCGAGCAGCATGCGTAGAACTTCAAACTCCCGTGCGGTCAGAACGTCGGCGGCGGCGGTCTCGTTGGCAAGGCGGTTGAGCGCAAGTTCATGGTCGATGTCCGGGCTGAGCGCTATCCGTCCGTCGAGCACGTCGAACACGGCCCGCAGCAGAGTTTCGGGCGGACTCATTTTGGTGACGTAGCCACTCGCCCCGGCATGGATCGCCTGCACGGCGAATGCCGCATTCTGATGCATCGTGAACACCAGGATACGGGCAGCCGGATCCCATTGCCGGATTCGCCGGATCCCTTCAATACCGCCGACGCCGGGCATTGTCAGATCCATGATGACGAGATCGGGTCGGGTATCCTTGAAGAGCCGATAGGCTTCGGCGCCATCGGACGCCTCGGCGACGACCCGTAATCGCGGCTGCTTCTGCAGAATCGAGCGATACCCCTCGCGTACGATGGCATGGTCGTCAACCAGCATAATCTTTCGGCTGCCGTCATTCATGGCCGTCATCTCGGTCACGCCAGGCACGCCGCCGCACCACCCTCGCGGCCCCCAATCGGCGCGGCAGGTATCACGACACGCAAGACGGAGCCCGTCTTGCGCCCGGCCTCGAAGCTCAATCTGCCGCCCAGCGTCGCAACGCGTTCACGCATGCCGAGGAAGCCCATACCGGACTTGACCGAGTGGTCGAAATCGCTCGCTTTGCCATCGTCGTTGACGGTGAGCTCGATCTCCATCATCCCCCGGCTGGCGAGCGAGGGCTGCGCGTCGCGCATCGTCAGATGAAGGACGACCCGGGTTGCTTCCGCGTGTTTTGCCGCGTTGGTGATCGCCTCTTGCGCGACACGATAAAGGCCGGCGCTGAAGGCGCCGGGCAGGCTCTCGAAATCGCCCGAAAGCCTGATCTCGAAGCGCGTGCTGCCGCCGCTCCGGCCATTCCAACCAGCAATGAGGCCTTCCAGGCTTGCGGCAAGACCGAGTTCCTCGACGTCTGGCGGACGTAGTCGAAAGAGCGTGCCGCGCAAAGTTTCCATCATGTGGGTCGCCGTCCGCGCGATGCTCCCGCATTCCGGCAGAAGAACCGGGCAATCCTGCGCCGCCGTCTGGCCAGCCGATGCAGCCAGGGCGCGGATGGCGGCGAGGCATTGCCCGAACTCGTCGTGCAGCTCGCGTGCCAGGTGTCGGCGTTCCTCGTCCTGCAAGGCGATCAGGCGACGTGTCAGCTCGTTGCGTTCGGCGAGCGTCCTCTCCAGGCTTTCGGCGAGGTGGTTGAACACGTCGCGGACCGCCGATAGCTCGGCGAGGTCGAAAGGTGGTAAACGGGTCGACAGATCGTTCGCGGCGATCCGTTCGAGTCCGGCGCGGATCAACCGCGTCGGGCGCAGCGCGCGTGCCAGGGCGGCGTAGACGAGACCACAGAGAAGCACCAGCGTGATAACCATAACGGCGAGCAAGTGACTCACCTCATGCCAGGCTTGCGCCGTGAGCGTCGCCGGATCGACCCAGGCCACCGCTTCGCCCACCTTCCTGTCGCGGGAAAGCACCGATCGCACGGCTTCGCGCCCAGGATCGAAGAGGGTGCGGTAGAGCGCGGTGAACACCATCGGCGGATCTGCGTGGTCGTCTTGAGGGCCGCCGCAGAAGCGCTGGAGAATGTCGCCGCTCGCCGCGCGATAGGCGATGCAAAGGCCGGGCGCCATCAGCGGCGTTGCAACATTCTGCAGGTCGGGAAACGCGGCTGACCGGTTCGTCATCCAGTCCATCTTGCTTTGCTGCAAGTCCAGGTCCTTCGCAATGATCTCAGCGATCACCTCGATCCTGGCGCGCGCGGATCTGTCGGCGTCGAACAGAACATAGGCCGAGGTCGCCGCAAAGCAAAAGGCCGATACGGCGGCGACCCGCAGCGTCAGGCGGTATTTGAGATCACTCCTCGGTAACGTCCACATCGGCGGATGACTCGGGCATCGGAGCGGCATGTGCGGTATGGCCTTCCCCAATTGAACGGCAAAACCGGTGCGATGGGAAGCGCCGTCTGCGGTGTCGGGCAACGTCGTGAAATTTTCCCGGTGACTCTCGGGAAACCCTCTGTTTCGGGGCGATACTGGGCAGGGTATCGTTGCGGTCTCGTTGTCCAACCAGCAATTTCGCTTCACAATCTGGCCTTTCCCATGCTCCGAACCCGTTTTACCGCATGCGCCCTAGCTTTCATCGGGCTTATCCTGGATCCTGGATTTGTCTATGCCGATTCCGGCGTTCCCGCGGCGCGGGCCATCGGTCTCGCCATCGTCGATTTCTCCTATGTCGACACATCCGGTGAGCCTGCCGACCAGACGGCAACGCATGAAAAACGCCGACAGGCTCTCATGACCGCGCTCAGGCGGGATGTCGCGGTGGATGGGCAGTTTCACATCGTGCGCATCTCATGCGGATCGGCGCTCTGCACAACGGACGGAATGGCGCCCGGCGATCTCCTGCGCGCCGCCTCGGATGCCGGCGCACAGATCCTGGTGATCGGTGGCATCCACAAGCAAAGCACGCTCGTCCAGTGGATGAAGGTTAAAGCGATCGACATCGCCACCAATCGCGTTGCACTCGACAAGCTCTTTACGTTTCGCGGGGATAGCGACGAGGCATGGGGCCGGGCTGCGGCCTTCGTGTCTCAGGAGATTCGCACCAAGCTGGCGACACAATAGCCGCCTCGCGGTTAACAGAAAGGAGAGATGGCCCATGACTCAGCGCCAGGCAAGAATCGGGCATATCACCGATTGGACCTGCATGCGATGCAAATCCGTGGCGGCGTCTTTGCTCTGGGCAGTATCGCTGATAGCACTCCCGGCGGATGCGGCAACGCCGTCGCCGATCAAGCTTGCGATCTTCGATTTTGAGTTTGAAGATTTCAGTGCCGGCGCGTCGTCCACCGGCGAGACTCCATCCGATGCCACACAATTGGCGAGCGTGACGAGCGAGATTCGTAAACTGGTGGCGCAGTCCGAACGCTACCGTCTGGTCGATGTCGGTGACGCCGACGCGGCCGCCGCGAAGGCACATACGCTACGCGACTGTAATGGTTGCGATGCCGCCATCGCGCTGAAGCTGGGTGCAGAGCAATCCTTTGTCGGTGTCGTGAAACGGATCAGCCGTACGGAGTACACTATAAGGTTCCAAATCCGCGATGCCCGGACTGGCGCCGTCATTTCAGATGAGGATAGCGGACTTCGCATGGGCGCCAATTACTCCTGGAGCCGAGGGGCGGCGCGGTTGATCAAGGATCGGCTGCTGGAGAACCGGGTCCAGCAATAGTCATGCTGCATGACAACACCGCAGCCCCGCTGAAATAAAGGCGTTCGGAAGACCTCGAAGAGAACGGCTGCCCTGTGATAAAAACTTACTCCTGTTGTCACACGAAATCGGTCGAACGGGATATACTCTCACACGCGGCGATCTCGGCCTTCACTCCACAGGCAATCAGTCGCAACTCGCTTCCATTCTTTCGTCAGCCGCTCTGCAGCATTGGCTGCAACGCCCTTAGCTCACCGGGCTCGACCGCCTAGAGAATCAAAAAACAATCGAGGCCAAAATAGACCTGGACAAAACTATGTAATGTTATAACATTACATACCTCAATAAGCCTGCTGCCCTTCTGCCATCCAGGAAATTACATGAAATGAAAACCGCCGACATGCCGCCGTTAAATGAGATTTTCCCTGCCACGATAACGAATACTGTGCAGTCGGCCCCCTCGCTGTTTGCCAGAATAGATAGGAGAATGGCGGCCGGCGGCCTCCTGGCTGCGGTTGTTCTAACGGCGATCTGCCATGGCAGCGCGGTCGCTGCCTCGTCGGCATCCGAGGTCATCAGCGCCATCGGCGTGGAAAACGAATATGCCGATGTGATCTCTCAGATTGGGGGCAAATACGTCCATGCGACGGCAATCGAAACCGACCCCAATACCGACCCTCACACCTTTGAGGTCAGCCCGAAGGTCGCTGGCGAAATCGCCTCGGCTGATTTGATCGTCGAGAACGGCATCGGTTATGATTCCTGGGCTGACAAAATCATGTCGGCGGCGCCCAATGCCAATCGCAAAGTGATCAACGTTCAGCAATTGCTGGGCCTCCCTGACAGCACCCCGAACCCGCATTTGTGGTATGATCCAAAGACGATGCCCGTCGTCGCGAAGGCTATTGCTGCAGCTCTCTCTGCCCTGCAGCCCGCACAGGCCGATTACTTCCAGGAAAATGTGAAGAAGTTCGATGCCTCGCTCGAACCCTGGAACGAGGCTATTGCATCATTCAAGGCGAGTTACGGACACACCTCTGTCGCGGTGACCGAGCCGGTAGCCGACTATCTGCTGCAGGCCATTGGCGTTGATATCGGCACACCCTTCAGCCTGGAAGCCGCGATCATGAACGGTACCGATCCATCCCCGCAGGATGTGACCACGCAAAATAAGCTGTTCACGGATCATAAGGTGAAGGTGTTCGCCTATAATCAGCAGGTCACGGACTCCCTCACCCAGTCCTTCCTCGATCTTGCCAAAAAGAATGGAATTCCCGTGGTTGGCGTCTATGAAACGATGCCGACACCTGGTTTTACCTATCAATCTTGGATGCTGGCAGAAGTCACGAATCTACGCAAAGCGCTGACAGACAAGGTCTCCACCGAAACCCTGCAAGCGGGGCAGTAGTCGTGACGCGCAACGGGAGCGAGGTGCTCGCCGTCGAGCGCTTGAGTGTCTCGTTCCCGGGGCACCGAGTGCTGCAGGAAGTGGATTTCAAGCTGGCGCCAGGCGAGTTCTGTGGCCTTATCGGCGCAAACGGCTCGGGCAAGACGACGTTGCTGCGGACCATCCTCGGCTTCCAGCGACCGAATGCGGGGGCCGTGACGATCGATGGTCATGCCGGCCTCAAGTCGATGGGCTATGTGCCTCAGAAGATCAACTTCGACCCCTATATTCCGCTGCGCGCACGGGATCTGGTCGCCCTAGGCCTCAACGGTCACAGGCTCGGCCTCCCATTCCTCTCAAGAAAGCGTTGGAAACCGGTCGATGAGATGTTGGAAGCCGTCGCCGCAGAACGTTTCGCCGATCAACGGATCGGCGATCTCTCGGGTGGTCAGCAACAACGGGTTATGATTGCCCATGCCTTGATTCGTCGTCCCCGGCTCCTGCTGCTGGACGAGCCGCTCGCCAATCTCGACATACGAAGCGTTGCCGAGATCGTGGCACTCCTTCGCCGCATTTCCGTCGAACATCGGATCACCGTCTTGCTCTCCGCCCACGATATGAACCCATTGCTCTCGGCAATGGATCGGATCGTGTATTTAGCCAATGGCCGCGCTGCGAGCGGGCGGACAGAAGAGGTTGTGCGTACCGAGGTTCTGAGCAAGCTGTATGGCTACAATATCGGTGTCATCCATGTTCATGGAAGGGTCCTGGTCGTTGCTGCTACCGGTAACCAGGCCGAGATGCCCGCAATCGTCGCGCAAGATCCAGTGAATGTTGTCTCGGCTTTGTGATCGGTCATGCAATCCCTCTCCACCCTGATTCTCGAGCCTGGCTTCTTCACGAGCGAACCCGTGCATACTGCGATGATCATCGGCGGCGGAGCTGCCGTCGTCTCCGGGGTGGTCGGTGTGTTCACGGTCATGCGGAGTCAGTCCTTCGCCGGTCATGCCCTTGCAGACGTGAGCAGTGCCGGCGGGGCGGCCTCGTTCCTTCTGGGAATCAACCCCATGCTTGGATTCCTGGCCATGGCCTTAATTGCCGCTACCGGAATGGAGCTTGTCCGTGTTCGCCGCAGCCGTGAACGCGACTTGGTGACGGGCATCGTTCTGGGTGTAGGACTTGGTCTGTCGGCGTTGTTTCTCTATTTCGACGTCACATCAATGAGCACGACTGGCGCGGCAATCACCATCATGTTTGGATCGATGTTTGCTATTTCCGCATCGATCATGCCGTTCGCCGTCTTCATTGGTGCGGGTGCTCTATTGACGGTCGCCATTCTCTATCGCCCGTTGCTCCTCAGCTCCCTCGATCCGGAGCTCGCTGCAATTCAGGGCGTGCGCGTGCGCGTGATAGGACTCCTGCACTTGCTGGTATTGGCCTTGGCCGTATCTCTCTCAGCCATAACCGTCGGCGCAGTCTTATCCACGGCACTATTGATTGGACCCGCTGCAATCGCCTTACGCGTGATGAAGCGGCCCGGCCGGGCGGTTTTATTCGCCCCACTCATCGGCCTGGTCGCCACCTGGGGCGGAATTCTTCTCGCCTATGACAGCTACTATTGGACACCAGGCCGTGGCTGGCCCGTGAGCTTCTTCATTGTCACGCTCATCTTCATGTTCTACATCGCCGCCAGCCGCTCCGGAGGGGAGAAAAAGCGAAATCGCGGCGGTGGGAGTTCCGTCGAATTCAGCCGGCCAGGCGAAATCTGACGATGTTCTCCAGCTTTATGGTCAATACCTGGATCGTCGCCACCATCGTTGCGGCAGTCGCCGGCATAGTCGGTTTTTTTGTCGTCATCCGGGGCTCTTCATTCGCCGCACATGCCCTGCCACTCGGCACTTTTCCCGGCGCCGCTGCGGCACATCTCATCGGCGCCAACGAACTCTTCGGCCTAATCCTGTTCTCCGGGCTGGGGGTCATCGGGATCAGCCAGCTCGGCCGTCGCGGACGTCATGAAGTCGCAACAGCCTTGTGTCTCGTGATGTTGCTTGGCGTCGGAGCACTTTTTTTGAGCATGACCAGCGAGTATTCCCAGGAAGTCTATTCCCTTCTCTTCGGCGAGGTCCTCGGCATCAGCACCGGTGACGTCGCGCCGATCGCGCTCATCAGCGCCCTCTCGATTGTGGTCACGACCATGCTGTTCCGGCCGCTCCTGCTGAGTTCCGTGTCACCTGAGCTGGCCGAGGCCAGAGGGATATCGAGTGAGCGAATGGAACTCTGGTTCCTGACGATCCTTGCCCTCGCCACGGCGATGGCGCTCCCCGTTGTCGGGGCGCTGCTGGTCTTCAGCCTAATGGTCGGCCCGGCCTCCGCCGCCCGCGCACTCACCGATCGTCCGCTCTGCGCCATGCTTCTTTCAGCCGGCATTTCGCTCATCACCGTATGGGCCGCGATCGCCCTCTCATATGTGACGAACTGGCCCGTCGGTTTCTTCGTCGGAGGTCTCGGGGCGGTCTCTTACGGCCTGGGTCGTGTTCACGGATGGGGGAAAACTGCCCCAGCCGGTATCGTCGGAAATTGACATAAGAGGCGCGCAGCGGATGGCGATCCGCTCCATACGACAGCTATGGTGCATGGAGTCGACGCTGTCGCCCCCATCATGTTGAAGATACAAGAGCTAAATTGCCCTAACCGGCGGGGTCAGCAGTGCGTCCCGGTTCCAGTCTTGGATGGCTTCATCCCGTCCGATCGCCCTGTATCCCAATATGGCGGCGCCGATGCGGCCGGCATCCGCGCCCAGAGGCGACACGGCCAGTGGTGGTGGCGAACGCCAGACTAACAAAGTCGACAGCGCATTGCGCAGCGGATCGAGCAGTACGCCTCCAGCAAGGGACAGTCCACCACCCAGCACAATCAACGCCGGATCCAGCATCATGGTTGCCGTCGCCAAGCCAAGTGAGAGAGCCCTGATCGCATCATCCCAGACAAGATCGGCAACTGGATCCGTCCCCAACAAGGTGCTGATCTCGGCGGCCGTCTCGGCGCGGCATCCGCCTAATGCCCGATAACGCCGCGCGATCGAGGCCGCCGACGCATAGGCCTCCATGCAGCCGCGTTGCCCGCAGGCACAAATCTCGCCATCCGGCAGAACCGGTACATGCCCGATTTCGCCCGCGCCATTACCGATGCCGCGAATGAGCTGACCGTCCGACATCAAACACGCTGCAATACCGGTACCGATCGTCACCATCACGAAATGTGTTTGGCCGAGCGCCGCACCGAACAGCGATTCCGCAAGTCCCGCCGCGCTGACATCATGACCGATGGCCACCGGCATGTTCAAGCGCTGCTCAATTAGTGCACGCACCGGCAGGTTGCGCCAGCCGAGATTGGCAGAGAAGGCCACCTCACCGGCTTCCGATACAATGCCCGGTACGACGATGCCGGCGCCCTCGACGCGCAAACCGTGCTTCCGCGCTTGGATGACCAGTGTATCAAGCACGCGCTGCAAGCCTGCAAGGGCATCGCTGCCATTGGGCGCAAATGTCGGTACGGTAGACAGGGCATGGGTTCGGCCATCTACATCAATCAACGCCCCCTTGATCGTCGTGCCGCCAAGATCGACCGTGATGATCGCCGTTACGGGGTCGCCCGTCATGAGCGCAGGACCTTTAGAAAAGCCGCGATATCCGTCGCTGATGTTACTTGACGGCTCTCCCCACCGAAAACAGTCATCAGCGGATGTGGTACCATCTCGGAAGGCGCGCTACGCATGGCGCGCAGGTGAACTTCACCCACGCCGGTGGCTGCCAGGATGGCACGCACATTGGTCGCACGGACGCCGCCGCCAGCTATAATTGTGATCCGGCCGGCGGCCTGACGGACGAGAGCGTCCAGAATCGCTGCCCCCTCCAATGCACTGGCTTTGCCACCGGATGTCAGAACGCGCCGGACACCAAGATCGGCAAGCAACGTCAGGGCACCGGAAAAATCCTGCACGAAATCAAAGGCCTTGTGAAACGTCACCGGCGTATCACCGCAAGCCGCGATGAGCCGCCGCATTACCGGCTCATCGATCTTTCGATCGGGCGTCAACGCACCCAGGACAAAGCCGAGCGTAACCGCGGGCACACGCGGGAGTGCTCGTATGGCGGCGATATCGGCCTGCATCACCTCGCATTCATCAGGAGAGACCAGGAAATCGCCGCCGCGCGGCCTGATCAAAACCTGCACACCGATATGGCGAATCTGCGCCAACACTTTGCCGATGAGGCCGATACTGGGCGTAATTCCGCCTTCGGACAAGGCAGCACAAAGCTCGATCCGGTCGGCGCCGGCCTGTTCGGCCGCCAGGGCGCCGGCGACGTCATCAACACATATTTCGACCAGCGGCATCATGCTATTTCACCGCTCCCGCCGTCAGGCCGCTGACCAGCCGGCCCTCAATCAGAATAAACAGGATAATAACGGGCAGGGTGGCAATCACCGATCCGGCAAACAAATGTCCCCAATCGACCTTGTATTGGCCGATATAGCTGTTCAGCGTCACCGTCAACGGCTCCATGGCAGGCGTGGTGGTCAGCGTAAGCGCAACGACGAATTCGTTCCAGGCACTGATAAACGTATAGATCAAGGCCGTGACGATGCCGGGCACCGCCAATGGCAGCGTGATACGCCACATCGCCCCGAACCGGCTGGTCCCGTCGATGAACGCCGCCTCCTCCAGCTCCACCGGAATAGAGGAGACATAGGCGTTCAGAATCCACACGGCGAAGGCGAGGTTGAAACCGGCATTGACCAGGATCAGGGCCGGCACTGAATCCAGCATGTTGAAACTGAGGAACTCCCGGTAGATGCCGACGAGCATCGCGGTGGGCTGGAACATCTGGGTCACCAGCACCAGCAGCAGGAAGGCGGTGCGTCCGACAAAACGCCGTCTCGCCGTATAATAGGCGGCTGGGATTGCCACCAGCAGCACCAGCACGGTTGACCCGGCGGCGACCTCCAGGCTGATGCGTAGGCTGGCACCGAAATCCGTCGTCCAGATATTGGTGAAGTTCTCCAAGGTCCAGTGGTCGGGAAAATAATTACGTTCCAGCAACGCGTCGGCTGGCCGCAAGGCGGAGACTGCCATCTCCAGATAAGGCAGCAGGAAGATGGCCGCGACAATATAGGCCAAACCCGCCAGGCTCAGCGTCCGCCAGGACAGGCGGGATTCGGTCATGGTGCCGACAGTCATCGGACCGCGTCCCGATTGCGGCCCAGCATGACCTTCAGATAGATCGCAACCACCAGCACCACCAGCGTAAAGTTGATGACCGACATGGCCGCCGACTGACCGATCTGGCTCTGCTTCAGCTGGTACATAAAAGTCGTCGTCGTGCTGGTCTCATGTCCGGGTCCGCCGCGCGTCATCTCCCAGATGATCGGGAAATTATTGAAGTCGTTGATGATGTTGATCAGCAATGCCACCATGAAGGCGGGCTTGAGCAATGGCAAGGTGATCGACCAGTAGGTCCGCCAGCGTCCCGCGCCATCGATCTTGGCAGCTTCATAGACATCATGCGGAACGGCCTGGAGGCCGGCCAGCAGGGCATAGGTCGTGAAGGGAATGGAGACGAAGATCCCGACACCAATCATCCAGACCAAAGCCGATACCGGCTGGCCAAGCCAATCAGCGGCATTGCTGTTGAACTCGCTCAAAAAACCCAAGTCATTCAGCAAGACGTTGATCACGCCGTTATCGGGGTTGAGCGCCCAACGGAAGATGATGGATGTCATCATGACGGAGGCGGCCCAAGGCGCGATCAAGGCCCACCGTGCCAGTCTACGGCCAGGGAAATGGGCATTCAACAATTGCGCCATGCCGAGCGAGATCAACATCGTCCCGCCGACAATCGCCGCAACCCAAATCCCGGTGCGGATGATGATGGCGGGAAGATCAGGCTGGTTGAAGAGATGTATAAAATTGCGCCATCCGTACAGACCCAGGATGAATCCGTCGGGGCTGATCTTCTGGAATGACGTCCGAAACATGACGAATACCGGCCACAGGACGACGAAACCGATCAGCGCCAACGCCGGCCCGATCCACAAGAGCGGCGCTAAAGCACGGCTTGCGCTGGCCACCCACCGCCGAGTGCCGGTTGTGTGATGGGACCTCGTGCCGATATCGTGTATGGGCGCCGCCTGTTCCCTGCCCGACGTCATCTCGCGTTCGTTCCCCCAGCCGCGTCCGATAGAAGGCTCCCCCGCCTCCGTTGGTGACGGGGGAATTATCTCAGCTCGGCTCAGTCGGCGCCCTCGGCGGTCTGCTGAATGGCTTTCAGCACCTTTTCCGGATCGCCGGTTGTCGCCGTGCCGATACTCTGCTGGATCTGCGTCTTGACCTGGGCCCAGACGGGATCCGGCGAATACTGAACCGCATTCTCCAGCGGCTTCAGGAACGGCGCCAGTGTGGCATCGGACGCCGCGAGTGCGGCAGCGGCTGAATTGGTGCCCGGCAGCTCATTGTACATGTTCACGAATTCGATCTGGTACTTGTCCTGATAGGCAAAATCCAGAAATTTCTTGATTGCTTCCTGCTTCGTCCCATCGGTCTTGAAAGCGGCGACAAGGTCGCAGACACCCAATGTCTTGTCCAGCGGGCCGGCCTTACCGGCAATCGGCGTGGTGCCGACATCGGATGCCGCGACGACACCAGCCTGCTTCACGATCGGCAGCAATGCCGGCAAGCCATTCATCATGCCGATCTTGCCTTGCGCAAATTGCGCGAAGAGATCGGTTCGGTTCTTCGTACCGGGATTGGGCTCGGTCCCGCCCGCATTGACCAGCTTCGTCAGGAATTGAAGTGTTTCGACGTTCTGCGGGCTGTCGATAACCCATTTACCCGCATTGTCCTGGTAGCCGCCGCCATTGCCGAGGAACCACAGCAACGACTCAGCCTGCGCTTCTTCAGGTCCCAGGGGCAGACCAAAGCCGATTTTGCCCGCGGCCTTGATCTTCACGGCATCGGCCAAAACATCGTCCCAGGTCTGCGGCGGCGTGGTGATCCCCGCTTCGGCGAAAATCTTCTTGTTATAGAACAAGGCGCGTGAGCTGGTTGTGAACGGCATGCCGTACTGCACATTGTCGTACATGCCCAGCTGGTTGAAGACCCCCATCAGATTGCCGGGATTGCTGAAGACGTCGCTGACTTTGTACAACAGGCCTTCTTGTGCATAGCTCGAAAAATAGTCGCCCTCTGTAATGTCCGGATATTGATGGTTCTGCACCATCGTTTGCACTTTGGTATCGAAGTCATTCCAGTTGATGGTCTGCACCTTGACCGTGATCGACGGATTTACGGCATGGAAGTCATCGGCGATGCCTTGCCAGTATTTCTGGCTTGTATCGGCGGGGCCGGTGCCATAATCGGCAACCACCAGATTGAGAACCGTGTCAGCGAAAGCCGGTGCGGCCTGGGCGCTTAAGCCGAGCATCGCGCATCCGGCGATAGCGGCGAAAAGTGTCTTACGTGTCATGATGATTTTCACTCCCAGTAGACGTGTAGAAGTTTCATTGTCGATTTTTAAGATGAAGCAGGAGATGCAATTCACCTCCGACACCCGCCTCCTGCCCTGCTGAATCATGGATTATTCCAGCCCGGCGTGGTCCCCTCCACATGCTGTCGGGTCGCATCGTCGTACCGAGAGCAGCTCATTCCTCAAGCACGCTCGCATGGCGAAACGCGTGAAGCGCGGCGCCGACATCGCCCTCCGATATGGCAAGCAGATGCCTTGCCGCATCGATCGAGGCGCCGGCGGCCAGCAGGATCGCTACTTTCCCTGAACCTTGCGCCAGATCCACGGCGCGGCGGGCCGCCACGATATCCACGGACGTCACCTGCGCAACGATATGGGCCAGTCTTTCCTGAAGCTTGGCATTGTCGGGCCGCAGATTGACCATCATGCCGTCATAAACATGATTCAAGCGCATTGCCATAAGCGTGGACAGCATGTTCAACGCGCATTTCTGCGCCGTCCCGGCATTCATCCGCGTCGAACCGGAAATGAGCTCCGGGCCGGTTGCCAGGGCGACAGCCACATCCGCAATCGCCAAAAGCGGCGACCGGGTCTCGCCGGCAATGGCAATGAGCGTGGCTCCACGCGCCTTGGCGGCGTTGGCGACGGTCAGTGTAAATGGGGTGCTTCCGCTGGCGGAGATAGCAAGGACCACATCGCCTTTGCCGATGCCATGCGCCTGCACCAGCTTGAGGCCGGCCTCCCGGTCATCTTCAAAGGCGCCATCCAAGTGATCGAGGGATGGCCTGCCACCGGCGAGAAGGATCGGAATACGGTTTTTCTCCATGCCGTAGGTACCCGGCAGTTCGAGTGCGTCGACGAGGGCCATGAGACCGGATGAGCCAGCCCCAGCATAGGCGACACGTCCGCCCAGCCGCCAAGTTTCGGTGAGAATTCCGGCTGCATCGATAAGGGCTGGAATCACGCTGCGAACGGCAGCGATGGCATTCGCCTGACCATCGGCGATAGCATTAAGGATTTCCAGATCCGGCCGCGTTTCCACGGCAGATAGCCGGTCATCCCGGCCGCCTGCGGCGAGCTGTTGCAACGGTGCGATATCCTCTGAGCGGGAAGCCACTCGATTTGCCGGGAAATACTACCAAGAAAATACCACTTGTCCAGCGGCATTGATGCCTAAAATTTCATCATGACGGGCAATCGTTTAATTTATTGTTATAACTGAATTTAAAATGGTTTCCGCAGGGGTCCCAGAGATTTCTCCGCAGCGAGCTGATTAAAATCTTTGCAAAGAGCGTAAAATTGGTATTATTCTGGACTGGTTTAGAGGCCAAACTGACGGTCAGAATGAACGATGGCATTGCTTGCCCCCGGACTAACCGCTTTCAGTTGTCCAGACCACCGAGTTGGGGGAGCGAGAACATTTTGGAGCAAGCGGCGAATGCGGGAATCATCCAATGACCGCTCTTGGCGCCACACTGACATCCGACCGGCTTTCACAGGATAGCCCGACCCCGCTTTATCTGCGCGTGCAGTCGCTGATCCGCGAGGCGATCGGTGCCGGCCAGCTTGTATCGGGTGACGCCCTCCCGGCTGAACGCGACCTGGCTGCCGAACTGGGCGTCTCTCGCGTCACGGTGCGCAAGGCAATTGCCGGACTTGTGGAATCCGGCTTGCTGCTCCAACGGCGCGGCTCCGGTACGTATGTCGCGTCGACCAGACAACGTGTCGAACAGCCGCTTTCACGGCTGACATCTTTCACGGAAGATATGCTGTCTCGCGGTATGGTGCCGACAGTGCGATTTCTTGATCGGTCGATTTCCTATCCTTCCCCCGAGGAGGCCATGGTTTTCGGGAGTAAGATCGGCGACCGCGTCGTCCGCTTGAGACGTCTCCGATTGGCTGATGGCGTGCCGATGGCTATCGAATTGGCCGTGGTGCCGCAAAGTTTTCTGTCTGACCCCGAACTGGTTGATTTATCGCTCTATGCTGCATTTGAAAAACTGGGATTGCGTCCCGTTCGCGCGCTGCAACGGCTGGCAGCAGCAAATCTGATGGATGCCGAAGCCGTCCTGCTCGGCGTCCCCCTCAACACCGCAGCGCTTCGGATCGAACGTATCGCCTATCTAGCCGATGGCCGGGCGATCGAATTTACGAAATCATTTTACCGTGGCGACGCCTATGATTTCGTTGCCGAACTTAGCTTGGGAGAAGGTTCTTGACTGATATTGTGACCGCCATGGCGCGTGAGACAGCCGAAGCTCCGCAAGCTGTTGCGCGATTTCTGGACCTGGAAACCAGTAATATGGCGGCTCTCGGCCGACGGATCGCCGATCTCAACCCGCCTCTCATCGCAACCTGTGCCCGCGGATCATCCGACCACGCATCCGGCTTTTTCAAATATGCCCTGGAAATCGCCACCGGCTTGCCGGTTGCATCCATCGGCCCGTCGATCGCTTCGATCTACGAGGCGCCGCTCAAGCTCAGCGGCGCGGTGCTGGTCACTATTTCTCAATCCGGCAAAAGCCCAGATTTGGTCGCGCTCCAGGCCGCCGCGAAGCGCTCCGGCGCGCTGACAGTCGCTTTTAGCAACGTCGACGCCTCGCCCATCGCCCAGGCCGCGGATGTGTTCATTCCGCTCCATGCCGGTCCGGAACTGAGCGTCGCCGCCACCAAATCATTCGTAGCGTCCACCGTGGCCGTAGCGACATTGGTCTCGGACATATCGGGTGACGAGCGTCTGAAAGCCGCCATTTCCCGATTGCCGGCCTATCTGACGGAAGCCTTGAAATGCGATTGGTCCGCTGCCACTGAAACCTTCCGGACCGCAACATCGCTCTACACGGTGGGTCGTGGCCCAACCTTCGCCATGGCGCAAGAGACGGCCCTTAAGTGCAAGGAAATAGCAGCCCTGCATGCTGAGGCTTTTTCGATGGCCGAGATCATGCATGGACCGCTCCGCCTCGTGGAGAAGGGATTTCCCATCCTGGCTTTCGCGCCTGATGATCGCGCGGCGGTAGCGAACCGGGACGCCATCGCGCGTCTCGCCCGTACCAATGTTTTTTCCGTCAGTCCCCTGCCGATGGCCGGCACGCCGCTGCCCGCGATATCGACCGGGCACGGGGTGACGGATGCCATCACGATGATTCTGTCATTCTACCGATTTGGCGAAGCATTGAGCCGGGCGCGGGGCTTTGACCCCGACCGGCCGACCAACCTCGCCAAGGTCACGGAGACGATCTGATGGCCATCGAAGCCCTCATTGGCGCCGAGATCTTCGATGGCAATCATCTGCGGTCGCAAGCGGCGCTGCTTCTCCGCGACGGCCATGTGCTCGGCATCGTCAATCGCGCTTTCATCCCGTCCGATGCCAGGATCGAAGAGCTGGGCGGCGGCATTCTGGCGCCGGGTTTCATCGATGCACAGGTCAATGGCGGCGGCGGCGTCATGCTGAACGACGATCGCAGCCCCGACGGCATGACGGCAATTGCCGAAGCCCATCGCCGCTTCGGCACGACGGGATTGTTGCCAACCCTGATCACGGATACGGCCGCCATCACCGCCGAAGCCGTCGTGGCGGCGACCGAAGCGGTGAAGACGCGGCCCGGCATCCTAGGCCTCCACCTCGAAGGTCCCCATCTGGCGCCGGCACGCCATGGCGTTCACTTGCCGGAGCTGATGAGGCCACTGACGGATATCGACGCCGAAAACCTCATCGCGGCAAAGAATGTTATTGGCACCCTGTTGGTGACCGTTGCGGTCGAGCAGGCGCCGCCCACGCAGATCCGCAAACTCAGCGATGCCGGGATCGTCGTCAGCCTCGGCCATACGGATGCCGACTACGACAGCACCATGGCGGCGATCGATGCGGGCGCCAGCGGCATCACCCATTTGTTCAATGCCATGAGTCCGCTGGGCAGCCGCAAACCGGGCGTTGTCGGTGCAGCGCTTCACGCGGGATCCGTCTGGTGCGGCATCATTGCCGATGGTGAACATGTCCATCCCGCTTCTCTTACGGCCGCCATCAGGGCCAAACAACATCCCGGCAGGCTCTTTCTGGTCACGGATGCAATGTCGACAGTCGGCGCAGACGGAGATACGTTTCAAATCAATGGCCGTCCCGCCTATCGGCGCAATGGCCGGCTGGAACTGCCTGACGGCACCATCGCCGGCTCGGATGTCGATATGATGTCTTGCGTTCGCTTTACCCATCAGCATCTGGACTTGCCTATCGAAGAAGCGCTTCGGATGGCATCGCTCTATCCTGCCCGGTTTTTGCGCCTGGACCGCCAGCGCGGGCACCTCGGCGAGGGCGCCATTGCCGAACTTGTTCATCTGGACGAGAGGCTTCAGGTAAAACAGGTATGGGTAGCCGGGCGCACCGGGTGATCCGTTACGCTCGCGAGAAATCCGACTTGGCTACAGCCTCGACAGCGCCCGGTCGAGAGCCGCCAGGGCAATGTCCGCATGTTCCCGCTGGAAGACGATCGGCGGGCGAATCTTCAGCACATTGCCAAGCAGGCCTTCACTGCCGATCAACACGCCGTCGGCCCGCAGCAGATTGATCACGCGATGTGTCTGATGACGGGCGGGCAGCCGGGTGTCCCGGTCGAGCACCAGTTCCACACCGATGGCCAGTCCCGTCCCACGCACCTCGCCGATCAGCGCATGCTTCTCTTTAAGATGTTGCAGCCCTCGCTTGAAATAGGAACCGGTCGTCGCGGCGTTTTCAATCAGATGCTGCTGTTCGATCACATCCAGCACGGCAAGTCCCGCGGCACAGGAAACGTTGTTGCCGCCGAAGGTCGAAAAGAACTGCGATTGCGTCAGGAAGGCCGACATGATTTCCGGCCTGGTGATCACGACGCCAAGCGGATGGCCATTGCCGGCGGGCTTGCCAATCGTCACGATATCGGGCGTGACGGCATGATGGCGATGCCCCCACATCACCTCGCCCATGCGGCCGAAACCGGACTGCACCTCATCGGCGATGCACAGACCACCTGCCGCGCGCACTTTTTCGAAAACCTCATCCAGATAGCCGGGCAGCACATCGAGCACGCCATTGGTCATAAAGGCGGAATCCACCATGAAGGCGGCCGGCCGATGACCGGCTTCAGCCAAAGCGGCGATCGCATGGTCGGCATCCGCGGCATAAAGGGTCGCGAGTTCTCCCGGATCGCCATCATCACCCATGCGGTAAGGACCGCGATAGGGATCCGGCGCGATCAGGCAACGCATATGCGGCTCAATACGGCCACTCAGGCTGTTGGCTGGGGAAAAGGCATCAATCGCCTCGGTAATGCCGTGATAGGCAAATTCCATGGTCAGACCGCCAGTCTGGCCCGTATAGGCCCTGGCGATGCGCCAGGCAATGTCATTCGCTTCGCTGCCGGAATTGACAAAGGCACAAACAGAAAGACCGCTACCGGCCAGCGTGGCGGTCAACCGCTCGCTATAGGCAACTACCTGTTCGCCGAGATAGCGCGTATTGGTATTGAGACGCTGCACCTGCTCGATGATTGCCGCCGTCACCTGCGGGTGGCAATGCCCGACATGCGGCACATTGTTGTAGCAATCGAGATAGCGGCGGCCCGCGGTATCGATCAGCCAGACGCCCTCGCCTTTGACCAGATGCAAGGGTCGGTCATAGAACAATGACAACTCACGCCCCAGGACTTGATGTCGGCGTCGCAGAATGTCGGTGGCGATATTGTCCAATGCCGGACCCTGCGTTTCAGTTTCGCCTGCGACTTTCGCCTCCATCGGTGCGAAGCCGCAGACTTGCCGCAATATCTGCGTCACCGCCTCGCGGCCGATGCCATGAAACAGATGGCCGGTGGCAAGACAGCTCTCGGTATAGCCCCGCATATAGTTCGGCGCGTCCGGCGTCTCCTGGGTTCGCCATTGGTTGATCAGCGGCGCCAGCAGCAGCCGTATCTCCACCAGATCGAAAATCACCGCGATTTCCGCTTCCTGCAGAGGCGTCACCGCATGATAGCCGGCGACACAGCCGCACAGGATGGCCAGGGCGTCGTCCGGTCCAACCATGAAATCCGCCGCCAGATTGGCCACATCCTGCACCAGCGGCGCATGGATCATATCGCCGAAATCGATAATGCCGGTGATCTCATAGGGTGCCTTTGGATTGGCCAGCAAATTATGCTCGTTGACATCGCTATGGATCAACTGATGTCGCAGCGATGTCAGGCGCGGCAGCACGTCTTGCGCAACACGCATGAGAATTTCACGGGCCAGATCACGATCCTGCGGACGCTCGAGCCGCTCGATTTCGGGGAGGAAGCGCGGTGCCTGGCGGAGATCCCATAACAGCGCACGATCATGAGCGGCCGGATGATCATAACCGCGCATTGCTTGGCCAAGCCGGGCCAGCATCTGGCCAAGCCTTACTGCGAGATCCGGCATGCGGTGGACCTTCTCCACGATCTCGCCCGGCAGATAAGACAAGACATAGAGGAGATGCGCATGACCATTCGGATGCCGAATTTGCGCGATACTGCCACTATCCAGCAGCGACCGGAGACGCGGCACCGGTAATGCGGGATCGATACGGGCGATATGAGCCAGTGCGCCGATCTGCGCCTCGATGATCGCCGGATCTTCCTCCAGATTGGCGATCTTCACTGTCCAGACAGCGCCCCCCGCATCGAGCAGGCGATAGTTCTGATCGCGTTCGCTGTAAAGTGGCGTCAGCGCACCGCGCAGCCCGTATTGTTCTGCCAACAAATTTGCGATCTCGGCAGGCGAAAATTGCGGTGCGTCGGCACGCAGAAACTTCATCTGATCGTCCCCATTTCGCAGGCACTTATGTCGGTACGCAACCGCGCAGTCCCTTTATGCCCGCATTCTTCCATTGTCCACCCCGTCAACATGCGGACTGTAGCAAATCGATTGCTTAGCCATGAAGACTATTATGAAGACGAGGCGGCTTCAAAGGCGCAAATGGTGCCGGCGTCGCCAGCCTGATGGGGAGTTCGGTGTCGGAAAGAACGTTCTGCACTAACGATGGCGCCCCACTCTTGGGGTGAGGGCACCGTCATTCCACGGCCTCGGCGACTGACTCACCTGCCGACACGCGCTGTCCTTCATCAATATATGCGAAGGAACAGACTCACGGATCGCGCGGAGATCAGTTGATCTCGTGGGCTGGCATGCGCTCCGGCGTATCGCGCGGCGCCGCCCGCAGATATTGCGCCGGCCAGGGCATGCTATGGCCCAATTCACGCGCGGCATGAAGCGGCCAATATGGCTCACGCAGCAATTCGCGCGCGAGGAGAACGAAATCTGCCTGCTCAGCCCGGATAATTTGATCGGCTTGCGCCGGCGCCGAGATCATGCCGACAGCGGCGGTCCTGATCTGCGCTTCCCGCCGGATGCGTTCCGCGAAAAGCACCTGATAGCCGGACCCGACCGGGATTTCCGCCCTCGGCACATTGCCGCCGGAGGAACAGTCGATCACATCAACGCCGAGCCCTTTCAATCGAATCGCGAGCTCGACAGACTGTTCGATATCCCATCCGCCTTCGACCCAGTCGGTCGCGGAGATGCGAACGAATAGCAGACTGCGGTCAGGCAATCCTTTACGGATTGCGGCCACGGTGTCGCACAGGAAGCGCGTGCGGTTCTCGAACGAACCGCCATAGTCATCGGTACGGTGATTGCTGAGGGGAGAGAGGAATTCGTGTAACAGATAGCCATGGGCGGCATGGAGCTCGATGATTCGGAAGCCGGCGTTAAATGCCGATCGCGCGGCAGTTACGAAAGCGCCTTGCAAACCCTGAATTTCGGGAATTGTCAGTTCGCGCGGGGTCGCATAGTTTTCCGCAAAAGACTGCGCACTCGGCGCGACAGGGCGCCAACCTCCCTGTGTCTCGGAAACCGCGCCATTTCCCGACCAGGGGCGATATGTGCTGCCCTTCCGGCCAGCATGCGCAAGCTGTATTCCGGCAACGGCACCTTGCGAGTCAATAAAGCGCGTGATGCGCTCCAACGGTTCGAAATGGGCCTCGCTCCATACCCCCAAATCCTCAGGCGAGATGCGTCCTTCCGGGGTGACCGCTGCGGCCTCGGTGAATACGATCGCCGCGCCGCCGACGGCCCTTGCCGCGAGATGCGCAAAATGCCAGTCATTCGCAAATCCGTCGGCGCAGGAATATTGACACATCGGCGACACGCCGATGCGATTCGACAGAGCAATATCCCGTATTTTCAGGTCGCTGAATAAGTGCGGCATAGCGGAGTCTCCCGGACAAATAGATAACATCAGGCGGACGCAAGCAAGAACATGCCCTTATCTTGGGCTGATCATATGGGAGCTTGAGGTTACTTCAAGTGAAGATCGTTCGGGAGTCGATCAGTGGAAGCTCGATATCTCCTCTAGGCTTTTCTTTGCCTTGGCTTGCGTGGGGACCGTCGCATTCTCGGCGGGATGGCCGACGACGAGCAGAATATAAGGCTTCTCCGAATTCGGCCGCTCCACGATCTCATTCAGGAAGCTCATTGGATTTGGCGTATGTGTGAGGGTCGCCAAGCCGGCATGATGCAATGCCGTGATCAGGAAACCGGATGCGATGCCCACTGATTCCGGCACGTAGTAGTTTTTTCGCACTTTGCCATTCTCGACGCCCGATCGCTGGCCGAATATGATGATCAGCCAGGGTGCGATTTCCAGGAATGGCTTGTTTGAATCCGTGCCGAACGGACGCAAGTCCGAAAGCCATTCATCGCCGGCCCTGCCCCCGTAGAACTGCCGCTCCTCTTGCTCTGCGGCATGACGTATCCGCGTCTTGATCGCCGGGTCGCCGATAACGGCGAAATGCCAAGGCTGATGATTGGCACCGCTTGGCGCCGTACCAGCGGCTTTCAGGCACGATTCAATGACCCCGCGCGGCACCGGCTTGTTTGAGAATTCCCGGACAGTATGTCGGCGCCGGATTTCGCTGTAAAAATCCTCGGCGCGGCGCTGCATCTCCTCGTCGGTAAAGTGCATGCGATGCGGCAATTCGATTGGGAGATAGTCCATGTCAAATCCCTCTCCTGGAATGGCTGACCATATACGCAGACAAGATTGTCTGTCAATTTACACAGTCAATTCCACCTGCTACTATCAACAGACAATTGAGACGAATTGTAAAAGTGACGGTGTAAAGACGTGGATACGTTGGAAAATGCCCCCCGACAGAGTTCTTCGGTGCTCGACGTGGTGGCACAGGTGGTTGCTGCTATACGGGACGGACAACTCGCTCCGGGCCAGCGTCTGGTCGAAACTGAATTCGCCAAGCGCCTGGGCGTCGCACGCACCACGATCAGAGAGGCGTTTCAGCGCCTTGAGGCCGAAGGCTTGCTGTCGCAGGAGCGCCATCGCGGCTTCCTTGTCCGCGTGATCAACAGGGCGGAGTTGCGGCACATTTATGAAGCCAAAGGCGCGCTGGATGGTTTGGCGGCCCGTTTGGCCGCGCCGAGATTCAAGCAGAATAGTCGCGAGTTGGATGAGCTCCATCAAGGGCTTGAAGAGGCGCGCGCACGACTTAGAATGAAGGATTTCACCAGATTAAACCATGAGTTCCATGATCTCATTCGTCGCACATCGGAAAACAGCGTGATTTACCGCATGCTGAGTACGCTTGAGCAATCGGCATATCATTACCAATTCCGTCTTCTGATCGACAATTCGCAGGTCTTCTCGAGTCAGGAGGACCACACCAGGATCTACAAGGCCCTGAAGAAGGGAGATGCCGATGGCGCCGAACGGGAGGCCAGAGCACATGCCTATTCTTCGCTCAATCAGCTTATGCAGTTGCCGGATATGCTGTTCGGCGCGTCCTGACTACCCCATGCAAGAGACGTCTGTCATGCGAGCGCCCAGGATGACCGTCATATCGGTGATGGGCGTTTCAAGTTTAGCAACCGGTCAATGCGCTGCGATGCGGGCGGATGCGAATAATAAAACGCGGTATAGATCGGATCGGGTGTCAGCGTCGACGCATTATCTTCGTACAGTTTGACGAGTGCATTGACGAGATCTTTGGGATCTGTCTGGCCGGCTGCGAAGGCATCGGCTTCGAATTCGTGACGGCGCGAACGCAGGCTGCCGAGCGGCGTCATGAAGAACAGGAACACCGGCACGACGAGGAAGAACAGCACGAGTGCGAGGCCGCTATTGCCGCCGGCCGGCGAAGGCTGGACGCCCAAACCCTCATAGAACCACGCATGTTGCGACAGCCAGCCGAGCAGCGCCAGGGCGGCGAGGCTGATGACGGACATGATACCAAGCCCTTTGATCATGTGGCGGCGTTTGAAGTGGCCGAGCTCATGCGCCAGGACCGCTTCGATCTCCTCTCCCGATAACCGATCGAGCAACGTATCGAAGAAAACGATTCGCTTGGCCGCACCGAAACCGGTGAAATAAGCATTGCCATGCGCGGAGCGGCGGCTGCCATCCATAACGTACAGGCCTTTCACGGCAAAACCGCAGCGTCTCAGAAGCGCTTCGATACGAGAGGTGAGAGCCTCATTTCGGAGCGGCTCGAACTTGTTGAAAAGCGGCGCGATGAAGCTCGGATATAGGACGATCGCGAGTAGCTGGAAGGCAATCCAGAAAACCCATGTCCACAACCACCACAAATTTCCCGCCTCATTCATCAGCCACAACACGACGAATAGCAGCGGTATGCCGATAGCGGCACCAAGCAGGGCGGACTTGATCTGGTCGACGAAAAAGAGATATGGGGTTCGGCGATTGAAACCGAAACGCTCTTCGATCACAAAATGCCGGATATAGGAGAGCGGCAGGTCAATCAATCCGGTTATCACGACGACCGATGCAACGAGCACAATCTGCCCGATATAGCCATTGCCGACCCGACTGGTGATCACCAAATCAAGCGCCTGCAGGCCTCCCAGCAATGTGAATCCGATCAGCACAATGGCGCTGATGACGACATCCACCATCGTGAACCGGGTACGCGCGATGGTGTAATCCGCGGCACGCTGATGCGCGGTGAGCGCGATCGTATTGGAAAATTGCGGCGGCACCTGGTTGCGGTGATTTGCAACGAATCTTATCTGCCGGGATGCCAGCCAAAGCTTGGCGCCAACCATCGCGCCGAGGGCAATGAGAAACACAATGGAGAAGGCGATATCGGGATGGGGCATCTCGGGCTCCGGTGCAACAACGAATTAAAAATAGGTATCGTTGCCCGGGATGACAATGAGGATGATGACATGTCGCCTTCTATCTCTATTGCCCTCTGACGACCACTGTCCCGACCATCATCGGATGGACCGAGCAAAAGTACTTGTAAACGCCCGGCTTGGAAAAAACGATCGAAAAGCTGTCATCGGTGTCAAGTGGCGGAGATTTGAACGCATGAGGGTCATCGCTGCTGACAACTGTATGAGGAACGTCATCATGGTTCGTCCAGGTGACTTTGGTTCCCGGCGCCACCGTCAAGCTTATCGGCGAAAAACTGAAATTGTCGATCATGACCTCATCAGGGGCCGAGGCAACCTGCACATTTTCATATTTGGAAGCCGGCCTTTCCATATCATGGGACATGTCGGCCTGCGCCAAACCAGCCGATAAGAACAGGCCGACAAAAGCAGCAGCCAGCAGCCCCACCTGAGGGCAGGTGAGACCATCTCTTTTGGGATATGGCATTTTGGTCTCTTCTCCCTTAGGCGTCCAATGGCGTATCGGTGATTGCCAAGCGCTGGTTACTCGGCACCAGATTGACGTTGGCGATGCCCAGCAGCGATTTGAGCCGAGCCGGTTCGACTTTAAGCGGTCCAGGATTGGGCGCCGTGCCGGGCGCGGGCTGCGGATAGGCGGTCGAATAGGCGGTGTGAAAACTGATCGTTCCTTCGACCTTCTGGATCACTTGATGAATATGACCATTTAGGACGGTCACAGATCCGAAGCGCTTGAGATAACTCATGGCCTGGGCGGCATCATCCGTGCCCCAACCCCAATCCTCGTAGACCATCCAGAGCGGAATATGGGTGAAGATGACGATGGGGGTACTCGATGGCCGTCCTTTGAGATCAGAGTCCAGCCAAGCCAGTTGTTCACCACCGAGATGCCCGAAGCCGCCCGCCTTAAAGGCGAGCACATTGACCAGCGCCACGAAATGGACGCCACCCTGATCGAAGCTGTACCAACCGGACGTATTCTTGGAAAAACGTTCAAAGAAGGCCCTGCCATCGTCGCCCAGCACGTCATGTTCGCCGGGCACGTAATAGGCATCGAGACCAGCCTCCTTCATGATCTGCTCAGCGGTATCGAATTGATCGGGTTTCGACAAATGGCTCACGTCACCTGTATGGATCATGAACGATGGCCGCACTGGCAGTTCCTTGACCCGCTGAATGGCTTGCCGGAATGTTCCGGTCGCATTCGGATTCGCGGCCTTGTCGAAGCCGATATGGCTATCGCTGACCTGAACGAAGGAGAAGCCCAAGGCGCCGGCACGTGCCGCGTCGCCCCAGCCCAACCCCACCGAGCGGGGAATGCCGCCGCTGATCGTCCACAAGACGCCGGCCCCGGCCCAAAGTCCGCATTTCAGAAGGGCACGCCTGTTTGTACCCCTCGATTCAGGGAGGTTTTGCGATTCGTGAAAAGCCTTAAAATCGTCCATTGCCGTCCTCCTGCGTGGATCTACTGGGGACGGAGATTGTCGAATGGCTCGACTTATTCTCGATTTTCTATCGCGCGAAAATAAATCCCATCGCCGAGAATAAAATGCCGGGACTCATGATCTACTCATCACGGTAGAGCGGAATTGGGCCTATGATATTAACCCTGAGATCGAAGCTCCAGGCACTGGCGATGCTATGGTCATGATTAGGTCCTGAGAATGATCAGTCGGTCGGATTCGGCGCGCTTCCAAGCTGACATCCTGGTGCATCTGGACGCCGCGCACAATCTGGCGCGCTGGCTGCTTCGCAACCCCGTCGAGGCCGAGGATGTCGTGCAGGAGGCGGTCTTGCGCGCGCTATCTTATTTTCCGTCGTTTCGGGGTACCAATGCGCGTGCCTGGCTTTTGCAGATTGTTCGCAATGCGGCTTACGCTGCGATGAAGAAATCGCAGGGTATTCATCTGGTCAGGTTGCATGACGATGCGGATGATGATGACGGTGCCGATCATGGCATCGATATCGCTGATCCCGCCGATAATCCCGAGGCCCACCTGATCCGGGACGAGGCCCATCGCCAGATGGATACGCTCCTGAACCAATTGCCTGTCGAATTGCGGGAATGCGTGATCCTGCGGGAACTTGAGGAGCTCAGCTACAAGGAGATCGCCGACATAACCGAGACGCCGATCGGCACGGTGATGTCGCGCCTCTGGCGCGCGCGGCGGCTCTTGAGCAAAGCGGCCCTCGTGGAAGAGAAAGTCCGATGAGCACAAGAGAGAATTGCGACAAGATCCTTCTCATCCAGGCGGATTTCGACGGTGAACTGGATGCCGCACAATCGGCTGCAATTGCCGGGCATCGCGAAGCCTGTGCATATTGCCGCGAGGCGTGGGAGCAACTGCGAGCTGCGCGACATGCGGTGCGCATGAAAGCCAGCTATCACCCTGCGTCGCAGTCACTTCGTGGCCGTCTTGACCAAAGGCTTATCGCCGCCGGCCTGGTTCCAGTAACCGATGCACTCGCCCCCCTGCCGGTTCGGCGGCGTCTCTCGACATGGTGGCGCTCGCTGGTCGGTTTCGGACTGGGTGCCGCTATCGCAACGATGGCGGCCATCATGTTCATTCAGCCGGTTCCACCAAGCGATCTTACGGATCTGGTTTTGGACAACCATATCCGATCGCTCCAGCCCGGCCATCTCGTCGACATCGCCTCCAACAACCAGCACAATGTCAAGCCGTGGTTCGACGGTAAGCTCAACTTCGCGCCACCTGTCAAGAATTTGGCAGATCAGGGTTTCCCGCTCGAAGGTGGAAGACTGGATTATCTTCAGGATCGAGAGATCGCCGCTCTCGTCTATCGCGGCGGATTGCATACGATCAACCTGCTGATCTGGCCATCGCCCGCCAGCGGTAACGAGGCACCACAGCTGATCGAGAAAGACGGTTACAACATCATTCATTGGCGTGAGAAAGACATGGCCATTTGGGCCATATCCGATCTCAATACGGCCGAGCTTCAAGCATTCGTCGCCCGGTGGCGCGCCGGAACCTGATGAAGCAAGTCGGGAACGTCAGCGTCCTCCCTTCCTCTTCAGCTCACATCGAGATCACTTTAAATTGCGTATAATGCGCAATTATATTGACTGTATCGCGCATATTGCGCATTATTTTCCCAAAAGAAGCTTAGATACGAAGTTAACATCAATTTTTTGCGTAATTCACGCGGGGAGAAAACATGAGACAAATTCCGATCAAGCGGGCAATCGAGCGCGTCCCCGGCGGGATGATGGTCGTACCGCTGCTGTTAGGCGCGATCATCGCGACGTTTTTCCCAGGTACGCCGAAATTCTTCGGCTCCTTTACCGGTGCATTGTTCAGCGGCGCCCTGACGATCCTTGCCGTCTTTTACGTCTGCATGGGCGCCAGCATCGACTTCAAGGCAACGCCGTATATCTTGAAAAAAGGCGGTACCTTATTTGTTGTGAAGATCGCCATGGCTATCATCCTCGGCATCATTTTCGGTCACCTCCTCGGTGAAGCGCCGGTGACAGAGGGTATTTTCGCCGGCGTGTCGGCCCTCGCCATCGTGGCCGCGATGAATGACACGAATGGGGGCCTCTATATGGCCTTGATGGGCCAGTATGGTCGGCCGCGCGATGTCGGCGCCTATACGATCATGTCGCTTGAATCCGGACCGTTCCTGACGATGGTGACGCTTGGCGTGGCCGGCCTTTCGGCCTTCCCATGGCAGACACTGGTCGGCAGCATCCTGCCGCTTTTCGTGGGCATGCTCCTCGGCAATCTCGATCGCGACATGCGCGAATTCCTCAGCCGTGCCATTCCCGTGATGATCCCCTTCTTCGCCTTCGCCCTCGGTACCGGCCTTGACCTCACCAGGATCTGGCAAGCGGGTCTGCTCGGGGTGGGGCTTGGCGTCGGGGTCGTGATCGTCACCGGAATCCCGCTTTTCTTCGCCGATCGGGCCACCGGAGGCACGGGCGTCGCAGGCGTCGCCGCAGCATCGACCGCCGGTAACGCTGCCGCGGTTCCCGCCATCGTGGCTGCTGCCAACCCGGCCTATGCCAAGGCGGCGGCCCCAGCGACAATCCTCGTGGCTGCCGCCGTCGTCGTTACTTCCATTCTTGTCCCGATCGTGACCGCTTGGGTTGCCCGCATTTTCGGCCGGTCGGCGGAACCGGAAGGTGCGGATGAAACACCAGCCGACTCCTATATGGCTGCCGCACCGACCCGGACGAAAGGAGGCCGCTGACCATGGGCACCAGATGGCTTATCGTTGCCGATGATGTCACCGGCGCAGCCGATTGTGCGATCGCCTTCGCCAAGCAAGGCATCGCGTCGACGGTAAGCTGGGGCGACGGTTGCGGACATCTGGATGCGCATCTTCCCGTCTTCTCCTATGACGCCAACAGCCGCATCCTCCCCCCAGCCGAGGCTGCATCAAGGCACCGCGAGGTGCTTGGCAAATTTCTCGACCGGGGCACCAATCTCTTTAAGAAGATCGATTCGACGCTGCGCGGCCAGCCGGCTGCCGAGACGGCCGCTGCGATCGAAGATTTACGCAAACACTTCGGTTCAGCCTTCGGGATTTTCGCGCCGGCCTTCCCGGCTACCGGCAGGACCACAGAAAACGGTCGTGTCCATGTGGGCGGCCTTCCGCTGGAACAGGCGGAGGTCTGGCAGCGCGATCACAGCTACCCGACTGCCGATCTCGTCGATGTCCTGGCGATGGCGGGCGTTGCGGGTGAGAAAGTTCCGCTCTCCATCATACGCGGTGGCGCGGAAACGCTCCGTGCAGCCTTTACAGCCATTGCGGCGAAGGGCGAAATCGTTGCCGTCTGTGACGCGCTCACCCAGAACGATCTCGACCGTATCGCCGAAGCAAGCCTGCCCGCCCCGGAGTCGGTATTCTTCATCGGTAGTGCCGGTCTTGCTCATGCCTTGGCTGCGGCCATGCCGCGCGAATCGCTCCCGCCGATCAAGCGCGAACCAACGACGAACGGATCGCTGGTCGTCGTCGGCTCGCTCGCCGGCGCATCGAGGGCGGCGGCCAGAAATCTCGTGGCTTCCAATCTCGTACGTCACGTGCCGGTCGAACCACAAATCCTACTCGATGACAGCGCAGGCACCGAACGCGCCGCGCTGGTAAGCAAGGTGATAGCGGGGCTTGATGCCGGCGATGACGTCCTGGTCGAAATTCTCATGAATGAGCGGCCAAACCTGGCGATCGGACCGCGCCTGGCGGATGGACTTGCAGAAGCGCTGAAGCCTGCTTCTCGTCATATAGGCGGCCTCGCTGCGACGGGCGGTGAGACGGCGGCCGCGGTCTTTGCTCATTTCGGGGTGAGCGGCATACGCCTCGTGGATGAAATCGAACCGGGGGTGTCACTGGGTCTAACGCTCGGCGATATTTCCGTTCCAGTTGTCACCAAAGCAGGCGCGTTCGGCGATCAAGGCAGCTTGACGCGGATTGCGGAACGCCTGCGTCTCATCAGGCAAGAGGGAATATTGGCATGAGCCGTCCAACGATCGCGATCACCATGGGCGATGCATCCGGCATCGGCCCCGAAATTATCATGAAAGCACTCTCGCACCCGGAGGTACACACCCTCTGCAATCCGCTCGTGATCGGTGATGCGGAACGCCTGCGGTCAGCCGGGCAGATCGTCGGTTCCTCGCTGCGGGTCGACAGTCTTGACGACACAGCTCAGGCCCGTTTCACGCCGGGAGCCGTGGAATGCATAGATTTGAAACTCATCCCCAAGAATCACCCTTTCGGCCAGGTCTCACCGGTCTCGGGTGAAGCCGCCTTCCGCTATATCGAACGCGCGGTAAAGATCGTCGAAGCAGGACAGGCGCAGGGAATTTGCACCGCCCCTCTCAGTAAGGAAGCATTGCATGCCGCGGGGCATAAATATCCCGGCCACACGGAACTTCTGGCGATGCTGACGGGGACGCCGGAGGTTTCGATGATGCTGACATCGCCGAAGCTCCGGGTTATTCATGTAACGACTCATATCGGCCTGATCGACGCCATCGCACGCATCGAGCCCAGCCTCGTGGAGCGCGTCATCACTCGCGCCCAGACGACCTTGGTGAAGGCTGGAATTGCCGCGCCGCGGATCGGCGTCTGCGGCATCAATCCGCATGCCGGTGAGAACGGCTTGTTCGGTCACGGCGAAGAGGCATCCAAGATTGCGCCGGCGATTGCCGCCTGCCAGGCCAAGGGCTGGAACGTCAAGGGACCGCTGCCGGCCGACACGCTGTTCTTCCTGGCGGCGCGCGGCGATTACGACATCGTGGTGGCGATGTATCATGATCAGGGCCATGGCCCCATCAAGGTGATGGGCCTCGAAGCCGGTGTGAACATCACGGTCGGATTGCCGGTCATCCGAACCTCGGTTGATCACGGCACCGCCTTCGACATCGCCGGCAAGGGTCTCGCTGACGAACGCAGCCTGATCGAAGCTCTGCGGCAGGCGGTCGATTTGGCGCCCAAACAGATGGCCGCCTGAGTCCACGGCCCCGGAACAGGCTGTCCCATTGACTGTATTGTCGGTTCCGATTACTCCCATAGGATGTAATCGGCGATATTGCGCTTTAACTCCGACCGGAATACCGATGCGGGAGGAGCGTAAAGGGCGCGCCGGGAGGCAGTTTAGCAGGAGGGAGAGCCCTTAACGATGCGCAGTAAAGAGCGACGCTCGGTCCTGCTGGAGATGCTTCGAACCGGCGAGGTTGATGTCGACGATCTCGCGAAACGCTTCAATGTTTCCGCCTCCACCGTCCGCCGCGATCTTCAGCATCTTTCGAGCGCCAAAGCCGTTCGGCGCACCTATGGTGGCGCCATCCTGGCTCATTCGGCTCCTGAAGAGAGCCTGAGCCGGCGGCAATCGATCAACGGGGCGCAGAAGGACGCGATTGCCCGCGCCGCTTTGCAGCTTCTCGCCGAAGATGAAATTCTGATCCTCGATGCCGGATCGACCGTGACCGCTTTCGGGCGTCTGTTGAAAGGACGCCGGCATCGGGTCATCACCAACAATCTTTCGTTGCTGCCGATCCTGTCGGATGCAGCGGAAATTGAAATGTTCGTCCTCGGCGGAAACCTGCGCGCAACGAGCATGAGCACCGTCGGACCGCAGGCAATGGATGCAATGCGGCGAATGACGGCGGATAAGGTCTTCTTGAGCGCCGATGGCATCGTTGCCGGACGAGGCCTGTGCGAGGCGAGCTTCGATCAGGTCGCCCTGAAGTCGCTGATGATGGAACAAGCGCGCGAAACCGTCGTCCTCGCCGATGCGACCAAGTTATCGCGCAGCGACCAGGCTTTTTGGGCCCAGCTGCCACAGCGCTGGACGTTGATTACCGATGCGCGGGCAACTGCCACTCAGTGCGAGATATTCGCCGCCGCGGGCGCACATGTCATCCGGGCCGAAGCCTAGATGGGAAGGCTCTAGCCTTTCGTTGGCCTTCTTAAGGACCTATTGGCCGACCATCTTGCGCTTCATGTTTCCGACCCGATTTCGTCAGCCATTCTGGAATGTCCACCGCCGCCATGGGCTTGGCGATGAAATACCCCTGCACGAATTCCACGCCGGCATCGCGCACCGTGTCCCAGTCTTCCTGCGTTTCCGCGCCTTCTGCAACGACGCTCATTTGTAAGCTTCGTCCGAGACTGGCACTTGATTGCAAAATGGCTTTTGCCTTCGCGTTCTCTGCGGCGCCGTTGACGAAAGCACGGTCAATCTTCATTTCGGCAAACGGAACGCGGCGCAACTGTTCCAGCGACGAATAGCCCGTGCCAAAATCGTCGATGGACGGTGCAAAGCCTTTCATGTGCAATCGTGCCAGAATATCCAATGTATTCGCGGCATCCTGAAACAAGCCCGATTCCGTAATTTCCAGAATCAGCCGACGCGGATCGATGCCATATCGCTCTACCGCACGGGCAAGACGATCCGGCAGATCGAGGTCCACCAACATATAAGCCGACAAATTGATGCTTACCGTGGTGCGTAATCCGGTCAAGGCCCATGCGGCGCATTGAGTGAGTGCCAGCATCGTGATGCGGTCAGTGAGAGCACCGATCTGGCCGCTCTGCTCCGCGCTTGCGATGAATATGCCAGGCGGAATAAGCCCTTTGTCGGGATGCAGCCAGCGTGCCAGCGACTCGAAGCCAACGACGCTGCCATCGGCCAGTGCGACCTTGGGCTGAAAATGGAGCAGGAATTGTCCGTCCAACAAAGCCACTTCCAAGTCCTTTGGCGTGACGTCGATTGCGCTAGCACTTTCGTGCAATGCCTGCTTTTTGCCGAGACGCGCGAAAACACGGCGAACCGCATCCGGTGTCAGAGGTTTCTGGATGACGCCTAAGACCCGCAGGCCGCGTGCCAGTGCCGTATCTTCGACAGTGTTCAGTAGCGCGGCATTGGCCCCGCTCAAGAATACGAATGCCGGCGGCATCGGTAGAGCCGACACGCGCCGGATAATTTCGACGCCGTCCATGTCAGGCATCATCAGATCGCAGAATACGACATCAACAGACTGATCAGGCTGCTCAAGAAAATCAATTGCCTCCTGCCCGCCAGAAGCTTCCAAGATCGACACGACACCCGTGCGCCGTAACACCCGCAGGCCGACGCTGCGCGCAAAGGCGCTGTCATCCACCAGCATGACGTTGATCAGATCATGCCCGATGCCATTCGTTGCCTCACCGCCAATTGTACCATCGCCGTTGATCATGCCGCTTGGGTCCCCAGACGTTCACGTATGTAATCTTCGACGTGGCGTAGCTCTGTGGCGGCCCGGACAGCCAGGCTTTGCACACCTGCCCGATCACCCGCCTTCGCCAAGCGTTCCAGTTCTGCATACAGTTCCGATAGCCCCGTTGCAGCCGCGCAACGCGCCTCCCCCTTGGCGCTATGTGCGGCTACCTCAACGTGATCGGAGGAGCCGCTTAATACCGCCGCTTCCACGCCCGACAATGAGCTGCGAGCAGTCGCCAAAAACTCCGACAGCACCTGATTCAGCGTCTCCGGTTCGTCCGTGCCCAGGATTTCGCTCAGAACCCCGATATCTATCTTATGTCTTATCACTACATCCTCACGATGCGTCTGGTCGGTGACGGCAAGTGTCCTATCCAGAGGGCTTAGCCACCTGACCAGCATCGCGGCCAACCGATCCATGGTTACGGGCTTGCTGATGAAATCATCCATGCCAGCCTCGAAGCATTTGTCGGCATCCTCATGAAAGGCATTGGCCGTCAGGGCGATCACCGGTATGCGACGGCCACCTGACGCAGCGGCTTCCCGTCGACGCAACACCCGCGTGAAATCGTAGCCGTTCATCTCAGGCATCGAGCAATCACATAAGATCAGATCGAAGCGCTGGCGATCCAACGTTTCCAGCCCCTTAATGCCGTTGATCGCCAAGGTGCAGTCGATACCCAGCTTCTTGAGTTGTTTCTGAATGACCGTCTGATTGACCAGCCGATCCTCCAACACGAGCACATGCGTACCGTTAAGGACGGATCCGAAAGCGGAGACGACGGCTGCCTGCTGAGCCGCCAGCCGGTCGCGGACCTGCGCATGGCCCACCAGGAAACGGATGTTGCGATCCAGGTAATCGGCGCCGGCATCCGGCCGGATGACGGCGGCGAATCCGTGGCGCAGCCAGGACCGCGGCAGTTGGCCAATGCCGTATAGCAGCGGTACGACGTGCTGTTCCCTGAACTGCTTCGCCAATTCCGATGTTTCATCCTCATCACCGTCAGCAACAAGCATCGCAACGTCAATAGCATCCGCGCCATCCATGCCGGTCTTCAGTACTTCTTTCACGGCCGCATAGGTGTTTTCGACAACGACCGCACCGCGTGTGGTGCAATAATCTGCCAACGACTTTGCGGCGTCGCTGCCGTACCCAATGACCATCACCCTGATTCCGGACAGATCTGGACGAGCGACTGGTGGCGCCCGTCTGACGACAGCCATCGGGAGCGTGAACCAAAAGGTTGCGCCCTCGCCCACCACGCCCTCGCAGCCGATGGTGCCGCCGAAAGCCTCGACCAAGCTCTTGCAAATGGAAAGGCCGAGCCCCGTGCCCTCCGCTCCGTCGACGGCCGTGCGATCCTGCGTGAAGGTCTCAAACAACCGTGCCGCCAGGTTTTGGTCGAAACCCCGGCCGGAATCATGCACATCGAACCGCAATTCGCATACCTCCTGGTCCCAGGCGGTCACCGTCAGGTTCACTTGCACGCCGCCCTGGTCGGTAAATTTCACCGCATTGCCGATCAGATTGAGCAATATCTGACGAATGCGCATCGCATCGCCCCGCACCAGGCTAGGTAGGTCGGGACCAAAGGTCGCCGAGACGAAGATCTTTTTCTGCCATGCCAGGCTCTGCAACACATCGACCGCTTCCTCCACCAGGGCGGCCGGATTGATGTCGCCCATCTCCGCCGTCAACTTGCCTGCCTCGATCTTCGAAAAGTCCAGGATATTGCCGACCAGTCCCAGCAGCGCCTTTGCCGCTTTATCGGCGTCGTCGATCAACTCAAACTGTTCGTTATCGAGGCTGGTGAGAGCAAGAAGTTCGAGATTCCCGATCACGCCGTTTAACGGCGTGCGAATCTCATGGCTCATGGTTGAGAGAAACTGCGACTTTGCAACGGTTGCCTGACGCGCTGCTTCGGCGAGCTTAATGTCGGACAGATCCATGATGACGATTGGTACGCGGCGCGCTTCTTCTTCAGTCCGGGGAATACGCAGCGAATAGACGACAGGTATAGGCGTGCCACCGGCCACCAAATATTCCGAACGACGGATTCTTGTTTCCCCCTGAAACATGCCTTCGGCGATGTCCACGATATTCGTGGATTGCTTGCCGAGTTCCTGCAGGGATGAAACGCCAAGCATCCGCAAGGCCGCGGCATTGGCATTATTGATGCGCACGACATCTACAAGTTTGTCTAGCCGCTCATCCGATTCCGCGATATAGCTCCGCAAGTTGCGCACGCCGTCCCGCTTGAGCTCTTGCACGACCCGGAACAGAATCGAGAAATCGTGGTCGATGATGGCGGCATCGGAGTTCGCGAAAAGGTCCTCGAAGATACGCCTGCTTTCAACGTTCTCACGTTGCGCTTTGATCCGCTCGGTCACGTCGCTGCCAGCCGCCATATCGCTATGATGGATTACGAAGCCAACGTCGTTGGCCTGAACGCCTCCATCGATGATAGGATCGCTTGCGACCTCACCCGACTTTCGAACTTCTGGATCTATCCCACCGATCGGCGACAAGTGCCGCTGAAGCCTCACTATTGCATCTTTTTCACATTCGAGAATGATGACCCTTCCGTCATCCGTCGTGACGAGCACGTCCACCTGAGGCCCACCCCCGCAATCATTCAACTCCAAGGCTACAGCGCGAACCCGTTCTTGTGAAACCGGCGCAAGCATTTGGGCTATCCTTCCACAGTAAATTCGTGCTGGCCGGCGATCCTCAATTTGCGAAAACAGTGGAAAGATCGCATCTGCCGCTATCGGCAGAAAACCGAACCGGCAAAGTCGCAGACGGACGAGGGGGCACACCTGCTGCCGTGCTCTTTCAAGCACCATGCTGAGCAAGTATCCCAAGCACCGCGAGTGACCCGGTAACGCTTTCGGCTATTCTTAGCGGCAGCAGGCACGGTCTCGATTAAGCGAAGCGCTGCGAGAGTCTGTGAATGGCTGTCACTGTTCTAGGAATTTGCAGTATGGGGTTGCAGCCGCTCTTTTACAACGTTATCCGCGTCCAATGGCTAAGCCATTGGACGCGGGAGCTATTCTTGACCGAGCGGGTATCTCAGAATTGCTGCGGCGGGGATTGGATGCCCCGGAACACGCCAAACCCATGCCCTGGCCGCCATATGATGGCATGAAGTCGGCATGTGGCGCCGACCTCATGCCGGAGTCAATCAGGCGAGGCAGCCTTGCGGGCAATCTCGTGCAGTAAAGCGGTCAAGCGGGAAGCGCGTGAATACATCGCCGGCTCGATGCCATGTCGCGCCACCAGCCAGAGGGGATCCGTGACTGATATCCAGGCCACACCGCCCTCATCTTCCCAGACGGGGGCCTTCAATGGGAGATCTATGCCGATCGCCTGACATTGCTGCATGAGCGGCGTCCCGCCTTTGGCATTCCCGAAGATCAGCAATTCGGTCGGCCGCAGGGGAAACTCGAACTTCGGTCTCAAATGGCTCTCAATCTGGTCTCGAAATGGCCCTTACATCGATCCTCCGTGCGTTCTAGCACTGGCGACATGGCGTTACTGCCGGTATGCGAGGCCGATCCAATCGTCGTGGCGCGATCCAATAAACATGTCGGCTGGTAACGCAATGGCACCGAAGATGTCTGCGGGAGGATAACATGATCAAGTCACATAGGCGTAAGGCAAGGTTGATGACGGTCGCCGTGCGTGCGATCGCTTTAGGGTCTATCACGTTCGGGGCGGCTGTCCTGATACCATCGGCAAGGGCTGATGAAATCAGCATCGGCGTGGCCGGTCCCATGACAGGCGAATTGGCCGCCTTTGGCGAGCAGTTGCGGCGCGGCACGGAGATGGCCGTCAAAGACCTCAATGCGGCCGGCGGCGTCCTCGGCAAGCAGGTCAAGTTGGAGATCGGTGACGATCAATGCGACCCGAAGCAGGCCGTGCAGGTCGCCAACGATCTGGTCAAGAAGGGTGTGGTTTTCGTCGCGGGCCATTATTGCTCCGGCTCGTCGATTCCCGCTTCCTCCGTCTATTCTGAGGAGGGCATCATCGAGATGACACCGGCCTCAACCAATCCGGACTTTACTGATGGTCCGGCAGCACGGGGAGTTACGACGATCTTCCGAACCTGCGGTCGCGATGACAAGCAGGGCGTATTCGCCGGTCCCTGGCTAGCGAAGGCCTATGCCGGCAAGAATGTCGCCATTCTCGACGATAAGTCGGCCTATGGCCACGGACTCGCGGAGGAGACTCAAAAGAACATGGAAGCCGCCGGGTTAAAGACCGCCTTGCGGGAGACTTATACCGCCAAGACCACCGATTTTTCGGCGCTGATTTCAAAAATGAAGCAAGCGAAAATCGACGCCGTCTATATCGGCGGCTATCACAACGACGTCGCACTGATCATGCGGCAAAGTGCCGAGCAGGGCTTCAAGGCCAACTTTGTCTCCGCCGATGCGATGAACACGGCCGAATTCTGGTCGATCTCCGGTCCGGCCGGCGAGGGTTTGCGTTTCTCGGATGCAGCCTCGGCCATCAATCTTGATTCAGCCAAGAAAGTGGTGGCGGAATTTGCCGCCGAGAATTATCGCCCCGAAGGCTATACGCTCAGCTCCTATGCGGCGATCCAAGCTTGGGCGGCGGCCGCGACCAAAGCCGGGACGACCGATGGCGAGAAAGTGGCAGCGGCGTTGCGCGCCGATAGCATTCCGACAGTAATGGGTGATCTCAGCTGGGACGAGAAAGGCGATCTCAAAAAGATCAATTACGCCTGGTTCATCTGGCATGACGGTAAATATGCGCAGGAGCCTTTGAACTGATATCCCTCACCACAGGACCTGCCGGCACCCGGGTTCCTGCACCTCACGGCAGGGGCCCGGGTGTCACATTTGGATGTCATTTTGCGTAATGTGAACTGATCGGCTATTCCAGTGCAGCTCCCCCGGTCCTGCCCGACCTTGCCGGCAGTCGAATTGGCCCTATCGACCGGCTCGAAATGGCCCTGCGAGCCCTGGCGCATTATTGCCATACTTGGCTAAACTATAGCCTCGGATGGCAATTGCGGAGTGTGCCATGTGTTTGGTGTCAACGCGTTCGGTTTCCGGCCACTCAATTTTAAAGCAGCCGATACCCACACCGCCGATCCGCCGGTTGATTCCGGCGGCATGGTATCGTCCATGCGCATGATCAAGGGCTTGCATCTAAGCCTGACCGACGACGATCACCGCGATCAGCCGATCTATCGGCGAATCTATCTGCGCCTCAGGGAAGCGATCGAGGATGGCGTCCTCATGCCCGGCATTCGCTTGCCATCGACCCGCACACTGGCAGCGGATCTGGGCGTGTCGCGCAATACCATTGCCGCCGCTTTTGACCAATTGCATGCCGATGGCTATTTGCGGCAACGGGTCGGCGACGGCACTTATGTGGCGCCACAGCCGCCTGGTCGACCGGTCCACGTCGCCGCTGTGCCCGCCTCCGCAAGCCTTGACCGCTCGGCTGGGCCGGCAACGCGACAGAGCAGCAGCGGCAATGCTTGTGCCGCCAGCCTGGCCATGCTCTCTCAACGTGGCATCGCCTTCGATCCATCTGCCGTCGTCGCCGCAGCGGTGGAGCCCGTCTGTATGCTGGCAAGGCCCGGCATCGACCTGTTTCCACGCGGGCTCTGGCGTCAGGTGATGAACGATGTCATCGGCGGCCAATGCACAGACGGCTTCGATGTTTGCGACCCCGCCGGCCATCCGACACTGCGAAAAGTCGTGGCCCGACACCTGTCAGTGGGGCGCGGCCTGGTTTGCGACGCCAGCCAGATCATCATCACCACCAGCGGGCTGCAAGCAGTCGACCTTGCCGTCAGGGTGATCACAGACGCGAAAGATCAGGCCTGGATGGAAGACCCGGGCTGCAACGAGACACGTGGTACCATGACATCCGCCGGTCTCGAGATCATTCCCGTGCCGGTCGATAGCGCCGGCCTCGATGTCGAACACGGTCGCAATATCGCGCCTCGATCCAAACTTGCATATGTCACGCCGGGACATCAATTCCCGACTGGTGTGGTTATGAGCATCGAGCGTCGCCAATCGCTGGTCGATTGGGCCGACTGGGCCGATGCCTGGATTATCGAGGATGAGTTTGATGGCGACCTCCTAAATCTTGGGCGCTCGCTGCCGGCCATCCAGAGCCTGCGCGGCGGACACCGGACAATCTATGTCGGGCATTTCGGTCTGAGCCTGTTTCCGTCGGTCGGAGTTGGGTACATGGTAGTGCCGGCCGGTGCAGCCAGGCGTTTTGCCCAAGCCAAACGGATGATCGACGGCCCCGCCTCGGCGCTCAACCAGTTAGCCGTTGCGCGCTTTATCGATTGCGGTTTTTTTGACGCTCATATCCGGCATATGCGCCATTGCTATGCCAAGCGCCGCCAGGCGATATTGCAGGCGCTGTGTCGCGAGACGCCGTTTCTCCAGCCGATCAATGACGTCGAAGCCGGCGTCCATCTGACACTCGCCTTATCTGCGGAACACCATGCCGCACATGACGATCGGGAACTGATGGCAGCCGCAACTGTCGCCGGCCACCAGCTACCGGCGATATCGGCCTATACGGTGAAGCATCAGCGGCTGCAGGGTCTGGTGCTCGGCTATGCCGGTATACCCGCCAGCCACGCCGATCGCGTGGCAGCCCATCTCGCGGCAGCTTTTCAGGCGACCGCCTCTACGTCGGCAAGATATGCATGACGAAGACCCGCGAGATCGACGGGAGATTTGCTTTGATAACCACATTGTGAGCATAATAGACAGCTATCGCTTGCGGCGACCCCGTAAATCCGCATTGGTGGTCGAGCGATGGTTGAGTTCGACGGTTTCGCCACCTGTAATTTCGAAAAAACTATATTCAGATTCCGATATCTCTATCGGGATAAAATACTCGTGCGTGCAGTTGCGACGCCCGTCCCTGGTCCTGATCAATGTGAAATGTAAACAAAACAAGCCGTCAAGATTTGCAAAGATTTTACCCGTCCATCAACCGCTATTTTAGCGTGTCGTAAGCCGGAAGAGGAAGAGACAAAATCCGTCTCGGCCTTCGCCCTAATCAGGCAGAAAGGCCACTTCGATGATTTCATCATTCTTGCCACGCCAGCAGCTGAAACGAGCTTCGCCGTGGAACAGCGATGCGCCCATTCGTGAAGAGTTGTTCAGCGTGGAACGTCTGGAGCAGCATGCAGCGACTCTTGCCGCGGCCCAGGATGTTCTATCGACTCCAATAAAGGTCCCCTCGCTTGTCAGCCGGCTACGCGACAACGCAGCCGTCCTGCTCGATGCACATCGCGCCATCGCGAGAACCCTTGACCAAGGTCATTCAATCACGCCGGCGGCCGAGTGGTTGGTGGACAATTATCACATCGTGGAAGAGCAGATCCGGGAAATTCAGACCGATTTGCCACCTGGTTACTACCGCCAGCTCCCCAAGCTTGCCAGCGGTCCGTTCGCAGGATATCCGCGGGTTTTCGGCTTGGCCTGGGCCTTCGTCGCTCATACGGACAGCCATTTCGAACCTGCGACATTGCTGCGATTCGTTAACGCTTACCAACGTATTCAGGCACTGACCATCGGCGAGCTATGGGCCATCGCAATCACGCTTCGGATCGTCCTCGTTGAAAACCTGCGCCGCTCGGCCGCGCGCATCATTCTCGCGCGCGCCGGCCGCCGTGATGCCGACATTCTCGCCGATCGGCTGCTGGGCGCCAATGGCCTGACCGCTGAGCCGGCATCCGTCGTACTTCAACCTTATGCTACCAGTCCCTTGCCGGCTGCGCTCGCGGTTCAATTGGTGCAGAGGCTGCGCGACCAGGATCCGAAAGTGACACCGGCACTGGAGTGGCTCGAAGCCCATTTGGCAAAATGGGCAACCACATCCGACACGATCGTTCAAGAAGAACACCAGCGACAGGGTGCGTCGAATGTCACCGTGCGCAACATCATCACCAGTATGCGCCTCGTCTCAGATGTGGATTGGGCCGAGCTGGTCGAGAGCGTCAGCCTTATTGATGCCGTGTTTCGCACATCCAGCCAGTTCTTGGAAATGGACTTCCCGACCCGCAATCTCTATCGCAGCGCGATAGAGGAACTAGCACGCGGATCGCCGTACACGGAATTGGAGATCGCCAGGAAGGCTCTCTCGGCGCCGAAGACCGGCCAATCTGTGCCGGAGGTACCGGATGAGACTTCCGACCATCGCCAGAGCGATCCTGGCTATCGCCTCATCGCTGGCGGCCGCGCAGCCTTTGAGAATCTGATTGGGTTCCGAGCACCCCCACGCTTGTGGTTTCGCCGTTTCGCAATAAGGATGGGGCTGGGCGGTTATATTGCAGGCATTGTCCTACTTTCGTCCATCCTGCTGGCTTTGCCTTTGGTCCTTCTTGCCAGTTATGGCCTCGAAGGCTGGATGATCGTTATCCTGGCCTGTCTAGGTCTGATTCCTGCGCTGGATCTCGCCGTCGCTCTCATAAATCGCGATGTGACCGCAGGCTTCGGTGCCATCATTCTCCCAGGTCTGGAGCTGGCTGACGGCGTTCCTCCGCACTTACGCACGATTGTTGTCATGCCTACTCTTCTCGCCAGCAAGGCATCTATTGACGAACAGATCGCGCGCCTCGAAATCCATTATCTTACCAGCCCGAAGGGAGATGTTCATTTCGCCCTTCTCACCGATTGGACAGATGCCGGAGCCGAGCATACCGCCGGCGATGATACCCTCCTTGAAGCCGCAATTGACGGCATCGCATGGCTCAATCGCCGCTATGCGATGACAACGGAACAGCGCTTCCACCTGTTGCATCGCCGACGGACCTGGAATGCGATGGAAGGCCGATGGATGGGCTGGGAGCGCAAGCGCGGCAAGCTGCATGAGCTCAATCGGTTGCTGCGCGGTGCAAAGGACACGACTTTTATCCGAGTTGACGAACACTTAGGCGACGTTCCGGCCGATATCCGCTATGTCATCACCCTCGATGCCGATACCAGGCTGCCGCGTGAAGCCGTGCGGCGACTGATCGGCAAGATGGCTCATCCACTTAACCATCCGAAATTCGACCCGATCACGGGACGGGTGATCGACGGCTATGGCATTCTGCAGCCGCGGGTCACACCGTCGCTGCCGATCGGCCGTGAAGGTTCGCTATTTCAACGCATCGTTTCGAGCCCGGGCGGCATCGACCCCTATGCCGCCGCCGTTTCCGATCTCTATCAGGATTTATTCGGTGAAGGTTCCTATACCGGCAAGGGTATCTATGATGTAGACGCCTTCGAAGCCGCACTTGATCACCGCATTCCCGAGAACGCCGTGCTGAGCCACGACCTTTTCGAAGGCATCTTCGCACGTGCCGGCCTTGCTTCCGATATCGAGGTGGTGGAGGAATTTCCCTCGCGTTACGATGTCGCTGCGGCGCGCCAGCATCGCTGGGCACGCGGCGACTGGCAGCTGTTGCCCTGGCTTATCAATCGTCACCAAGCCGGCAGAACCCGCGATCAGGATGCCATGCCACGCGTGGGCCTTTGGAAGATGGCGGATAATTTGCGACGGACATTGGCGGCACCCGCAACTGTTGCGGCATTGCTGGTCGGATGGACCCAGCCGCTCCATATCGCCGTCATTTGGTCCATTTTTCTTCTGTCGACCATTGCGGTGCCGACGCTGGTGCCGGTATTCGCCGCAATCGTGCCGCGCCGTATCAACATTACGCTACTGAGCCATCTGGGTGCCCTGGGCACTGAATTGCGCCTGACATTGTCGCAAACCGCATTGCAAGTCGTCTTCTTGGCGCATCAGGCTTGGTTGATGGTCGACGCAATCGGACGGACGTTGTATCGCCTTTATGTCAGCCGCAGAAATCTGCTGGAATGGATCACGGCTGCACAGATGACGGTCGGTGCCCAGCTAAATGTCCTTGGCTTCGCACGACAAATGGCTGGTGGCGTTGTAATTGCTCTTGTCGCGGGGATTGTCGTCTGGTTTGCCGCTTCAGGCGCCTGGCCCCTCGCCCTACCGATCATTCTGCTCTGGCTCTTCTCGCCCGCTTTGGCTTATCGGGTCAGTCTGTCACCATCGGCCGCAGACCACTTGACGATCACCAATGCAGACGCCTCCAGCCTCAGATTGATCGCCCGCCGCACGTGGCGCTACTTCGAGACCTTCGTCACTACGACCGATCAAATGCTGCCGCCGGATAATTTTCAGGAAGACCCGAAACCGGTGCTCGCGCATCGGACCTCACCCACGAATATCGGCCTTTATCTTCTATCAACGGTAAGCGCCCGGGACTTCGGTTGGATGGGAATGCTGGAAACCGTCGAACGATTGACGGCGACGCTCGCCAGTATGGAACGGCTCGAACGGTTTCGTGGCCATTTCTACAATTGGTATGCGACCCAGGATCTTCAACCGCTTGCGCCCAAATACATTTCTACCGTCGATAGCGGCAATCTCGCTGGCCATCTGATTGCTCTTGCTAATGCCTGTCACGATTGGCGCAAACAACCGTGTGTTAACGCCACGTCGCTGCTGAGCGGCCTGGGAGACGAATTGGACTTGACGCGCGATGCTTTACGGAAGCTTTCGGCAGGCGGCAAAGTCATAGCGGACGCCGTGCAATCGCTCGAACTCGCGCTGGATACGCTCGCGGCGGCGATGACGCCGCACCCTGCCGAATCCCAGACTGCCGCTCCGATCCTGGAAACCCTAGCACCGCTCACAGCCGTTGTGGTTGAACGCACGAATTACCTGGCGAGCGAGCGCGGCGATGAAGCGGCAGACCTCGTGTTCTGGGCCACGGCGATGCAACGGTCTGTCGCCAGCCATTTTCGCGACCTGGCACAATCATCCGAAATCGCCGCTACGCTTGATGACCAGCTTACAACGCTTGAAGAAACCGCAAGGCGCATGGCTGTCGAGATGGAATTCGGTTTCCTCTTCAATCGGGAGCGGGAACTGCTGTCAATCGGCTATGTGGTTGCAGAGGGTACGTTAGACCCCAATTGCTACGATCTCCTGGCCTCGGAAGCGCGCTTGGCCAGCCTGTTTGCAATTGCTAAAGGCGATATTGCAACCCGGCACTGGTTTCGCTTGGGTCGAACGGTGACGCCGGTTGGTCAAGGTGCTGCCTTGATCTCATGGTCCGGATCGATGTTCGAATATCTTATGCCGTCGCTCGTCATGCGGGCGCCTGCCGGCAGCCTTCTGGAACAGACGAGCCGTCTCGTGGTTCGCCGGCAGAGGAACTATGGCGCAAAGCTCGGTCTGCCCTGGGGTATATCGGAATCCGCCTATAACGCCCGCGATCTCGAATTCACCTATCAATATTCAAGTTTCGGGGTGCCCGGCCTCGGCCTGAAGCGCGGCCTTGGCGAGAATGCTGTGATGGCACCTTATGCGACCGGCCTTGCCACCATGGTCGATCCGGCCGCCGCCGCCCGTAATTTCACTCGCCTCGCCGCAGCCGGTGGGGAAGGCCGATACGGTTTCTACGAAGCGCTGGATTTCACGCGGAAGCATCTTCGCGATGACCAGGATGTCGCCATCGTTCGCGCTTTCATGTCGCACCACCAGGGCATGACAATCGTCGCCATCGCCAATGCGCTGCTTGATGGTGCGATGCGAGCCAGGTTTCATGCTGAGCCTATCATTCAGGCGGCAGAACTCCTGCTGCAGGAACGGACACCGCGAGACGTCGCGCTTGAACATCCAAGGGCCGAAAATATTCAGACCGCCGGCCGGGTTCCTGGTTTCGGCGCGGCGAAGATACGGCGGTTCCGTTCGCCGCACGACGCGGTACCGGCAACGCATCTGCTCTCCAACGGTCGCTATGGGATTATGTTCACGGCCGCTGGGTCCGGCTACAGCCGCTGGAAAGATTTAGGCGTGACACGCTGGCGGGAAGACATCACCCGGGATGATTGCGGGAGCTATATCTTCTTACGTGATCGTCATGGCGGCAAGGTCTGGTCCGCGGGATACCAGCCAACCGGCGTAGAGGCGGATAAATATCGCGTCGCCTTCTCGGAAGATCGCGTAGAGATAATCCGCCTCGATGGCACCCTGACGACGACGTTGGAAATCGTCATATCCGCTGAAGATGACGCCGAAGTTCGCCGCCTCTCGATCTCCAATCTCGCCAGCCAGGCCCGGGAGATCGAAATCACGTCTTACGCAGAACTCGTGCTAGCTCCCCCGGCTTCCGATATGGCACATCAGGCATTCTCGAAACTGTTCGTCGAAACGGAATATCTCGCCGATATAGGCGCCGTCATCGCAACGCGGCGACGCCGATCGCCATCCGAACCAGAGATCTGGGCCGCCCATCTGGTGGTGATCGAAGGCGACACATTGGGCGAACTTGAGGTGGAGACGGACAGAGCGCAATTCCTGGGGCGCGGTCACGGAATCCGCGCGCCCATCTGCATGACCGGCCAGCCGCTTTCCGGCACGACCGGAACCGTTCTAGATCCGATCTTTGCGCTTCGCCGCTGCGTCCGGATCCCCGCGCGCAGCACCGTGCGGGCGGCATTCTGGACAGTCGTCGCAACCTCGCGGCAGAAGCTTCTGGACCTCATCGACAAGCATCAGGACGCCAATGCCTTTCAGCGGGCCTCCACTCTTGCCTGGACACAGGCGCAGGTACAGCTACGACATCTTAATATTGATCCGGAAGAGGCGAATATCTTCCAGCGCCTTGCCAGCCATATTCTCTATGCCAACGATGCCTTGCGTGCAGCCGATGAAGTAATCCGCCGAGGCTGTGGGCCGCAATCCGGCCTTTGGCAGCACGGTATTTCCGGCGATACGCCAATTGTGCTGATGCGCATCGACGATATTGCCGATATCGAGGTGATACAACAGGCGTTGCGAGCGCATGAATATTGGCGCATGAAGCAAATTTCCGTCGATCTCGTCATCCTGAACGAGCGTGCATCATCCTATGTTCAGGATCTTCAAATCGCGCTTGAGACCTCGGTCCGGGCGAGCCAATCCAGGCCGGCACCTGGCGAAGCAGCCGGACGGGGTTCGGTATATGTGTTACGGACAGATCTCATCTCGATCGAGACGCGTGCCCTCCTGTCGGCCGTGGCACGTGTCATTCTGATCTCGCGACGAGGCCGTCTTTCAGAACAGCTCGCTCGCGTTCAGTTGCCGCCGCCCACCACTCCCCTCAACGTTCAGCGCCGGTGGATTCCATCAACCTCGAAACCGACCGTCGTCACGTCGGGGTCAGAAGGCCTTGAATTCTTCAATGGTCTGGGCGGTTTTGCGGCGAATGGGCGCGACTACGTGACAACCATCAAAGCAGAGAAACGGACTCCGGCACCTTGGATCAATGTCATCTCCAATCCCACTTTCGGCTTCCAAGTGGCAACGGACGGTACCGGCTACACGTGGTCCGTCAATAGCCGTGAACATCAGCTGACGCCCTGGTCGAACGACCCCGTCAGTGACCCGCCGGGTGAAGCCATGTATATCCGCGATGAGGAGACCGGCGAGTCCTGGGGACCGGCCGCGCTTTCCGGACGAGAGGATAATGGCGCCTACACCGTACGGCATGGACGCGGATACAGTCGATGCGAACACACATCACATGAGATAGAACTCGATCTCCTGCAATTCGTGCCGCTTCATGATCCCATCAAGATTTCTCGCCTGACGCTACGAAATACCTCCAACCGCGTCCGACACCTATCGATTACCGCCTATGTGGAGTGGGTTCTGGGATCCGTGCGAAGCGCCACCGCGCCTTTCATCGTAACGAGCATCGATCCGGGAACAGGTGCCCTTTTTGCCCAAAATCCCTGGAACGCCACGTTCAAATCTAGTGTCGCGTTCATTGACCTTGCTGGCCGGCAAACGGAATGGACCGGCGACAGACGGGAATTTATTGGACGCAATGGGGTTCTGCATGAACCCGCGGCGATGATCGCCGAGACAACATTGTCCAACCGCGTGGGGGCCGGCCTTGATCCTTGCGGTGTTCTAAGGACACCGGTCGAGTTGGAGGCGGGTGGCGTTGTCGATATAGTCTTTTTTCTCGGCGATGCCGCGACTGCAGGTGAAGCTCAGGCACTCATCAACCGATATCGCTCAACTGATCTTGATGTCGCTTTCAGAGAAGTGTCCGACCATTGGGAGGATGTTCTTGGCGTCATTCAAGTGAAGACGCCCGACCGCGCGATGGACATCATGCTCAACGGCTGGCTGCTTTATCAGACGCTTGCTTGTCGATTCTGGGCGCGATCCGCCTTCTATCAGGCAAGCGGCGCGTTTGGCTTCCGGGATCAGTTACAAGACGGCATGGCACTCTCCCTGGCCAATCCGGCGTTGACGCGGGCGCATCTGCTGCATGCTGCCGGCCGGCAATTCCCGGAGGGCGATCTGCAGCACTGGTGGCTGCCGCCCCAAGGACAGGGCGTTCGCACACGAATTTCCGATGATCGTGTCTGGCTGGCTTATGCCACAGCACATTATGCCGAGGTGACCGGCGATCTCGCCGTTCTGGACGAGGCCGTTACCTTCCTTGAAGGTCCGGCTTTGGCAAGCGGCGAGCATGATTCGTTCTTTCAACCCATGACCGCCGGGGCAAGCGCATCTCTTTATGCGCATTGCGCGCTGGCGCTGGATCGCAGCCTTGATGTCGGCAGTCATGGTCTGCCGCTGATGGGTACCGGTGACTGGAATGACGGCATGAATCGTGTCGGCGAGGCGGGCCACGGCGAAAGCGTCTGGCTAGGATGGTTCTTGTATTCAACGTTGACGGCCTTTGCATCCCTGGCTGAGGGTCGCAGCGATATGGTCCACGCCGCAACGTGGCGTTCGCACGCAAGCGCGTTGCAAGTTGCGCTGGAACGCGAGGCATGGGATGGCGCCTGGTATAAGCGCGCCTATTTCGATGATGGCAGTCCGCTGGGATCCGCGGCCAATATGGAATGCCGGATCGATTCCATTGCGCAATCTTGGGCCGTTCTGTCCGGCGCCGCCGAACCATCACGTGCCGCACGTGCCATGGCATCGGTCGACGAAGAGCTCATCCGGCGCGACGACAAACTCGCCCTACTGTTTACGCCGCCCTTCGATCTAACGTCGCAGGATCCCGGTTATATCAAGGGATATCCACCCGGTATCCGGGAAAATGGCGGTCAATATACCCATGCCGCCGCCTGGACGGTCCTCGCTTTTGCCAAACTCGGTGACGGGGATAGAGCGGCCGACCTCTTCTCACTTTTGAATCCGGTCAATCATACCGTCGACCCATCCGGAACCGACCGCTACAAGGGTGAGCCTTATGCCATCGCCGCTGATGTCTATTCGGTGGCGCCGCATGTGGGCCGCGCCGGATGGACCTGGTACACAGGATCGGCTGGTTGGATGTACCGCGCCGGGATCGAAGGTATTCTCGGCTTCCATCGTCGTGGGCCGCGGCTTCTGCTTGACCCCTGCATACCGAAGACATGGCCCGGCTTTGAAATGGTCTTCAAGTACCAGTCGACCACCTATCACATCACGGTCACGAACCCGCAGGGTGTAAACCGGGGGATTGCCCATGCAGAACTGGATGGCCAGGAACTGGCGCCCGAAACCCCGCTTCACATATCATTGGCCGATGACGGCAAGGATCATGAAGTGCAACTGTTTCTTGGCTGATCCGAGATTAGGTAGCCAAAGTTGAAGCCGCCCGGCCAATTGACCGGTTAGCTATATTTCAACACGCGCATTGTAACCCAAAACTTCGTGCCCACATCTGGTGTGAACGAAATAACAAACAAAAACGTCGTTCGAAGCTACGCGCTTCGTTTATTGCCGTTAATTTCAGATGATTTCGCGACCAGGGCAAGCGGCAGGCGCTCAGGAGATATCTCGTGACTATACGTACGCTCAGCAAGATCGTCACTTTCAGCCACCCATTTCTACTGAGTGGCTTGGATGATCTGCAGCCTGCCGGCAGCTATGAGGTTGAAACGGACGAAGAGCTGATCGAAGACGTATCGTTTCTCGGTTATCGCCGGATCGCAACTCTGATTCATTTGCGGGCGCAGCGCGATAAACCAGGCGTCACTCAAACAATGGTTATCGATCCAACCGATCTGGAGAAGGCTTTGATCGCGGATAAAGGTGTGGAGGCCACCGACCTTCGGCCCGATTGCGATCGTGATCCGATGGTATCCTGATGGCGCTAACCGCCATCCCAATCTTTATCGTTCTTACGACACTGTTAGCCATCACCGCCGCCGGACTTGTCGTCGCTGCCTGGCTGCGACCGACCCGGAAGGTTGTGGGGACGATCGATCTATCCGCTCGAAATCTTGGACGGCAGCATCGGCCGACAATTGACCGAAATGCCCGCCGAAATCTCTATCGCTGTGTCCGCCGGCGTAACATCTAATGATCTCTGATACACGATCGGCCTAGTTGCTCGCTCGTCAGATTAATGCAATTTGAGGATAGGCCCCGGTTCTAGAATGCCGCTGTTGTCTCGGCCTGGTTCCAAAGATCAAGGCGGCCGCCATAGCCGCTGCTTCCACTGCTGATCAACGCTCGCATAAGCCCTTCGATCTCATCTCGGCGCAAGGAGATCAGGCTTTGGCACTCTCCATAAGACAGCCGCTGAGCTGGTGACCAGTCGTTGCAGATCCGGGGATTGACGGCAACGGCAACGAACAACTCATGGTCGACCAGGCCGAAGACGAATCGATCACGCTTCGTGGAATAGCGAACAGCACCCTGGAGTCTCGGCATTACTTGCATAGATGAAAGCATGGCAAATCCTCACGAGAGCATCGGACGCGTCACGCTCGGCTGGCGCCATCAATTTTCATGAACGAGCAGGATATTGCCGGCCCCGATTTAGCAAGCAAGAGCACAGATAAGCTTGGACTCGTTCAGGACGCATAGCAAGCACTATAGTCGACCGGGGAAATAAGTCGCTAACCACTGAATTTCCGCTTTTCCGACAGCCGGCTCAAGATAGCGATTCGAGCCAATTTAATGCCGGAGGCTGTCCTGGTTCTGTTACGGTCGCATTTCTTATTTTCAGTATTGCATTGAAATTTGAAAAATCATGACGATATAGTGGCTCATACGAACATATTCGAGGGCCGATCCTTGGCCACCGGTTGGTTAACCGGTTTCGCGAGCAATCAGGTTCTGAGATATTGTAAGATGATATGTAGGGCCGCTTTTATGCGCGGTGCCGGTATCATCCGGATACCTATGGACCTTGCCAACTGGGCTGTGTCTGATCACTGCAGCCGTCGGCGAAACATCAAAAGCGATCAAGACCTGCTGTCTCACCCGCCCATGGGGCCAAGCTGTCGGGGAAGTGGATGCAGGAAAGAGAGCCCTGATCGGGGGCGCATGAGGGGATTTTCGTGGTTCTCAACAATGGTCATCGAACCAGTCCTGCTATCCCTAAAGCTGAGCCACCCGCAGCAGTTGACATAACGAGCGTGCTCCACCATGACTGAACGCCATGATCAATTAGAGATGATGGTTAATCGCCGTCTCCGGGAGGGGCGGCAAAAACCATCAGATGAATCCAAAGGAGAGTTTTCATGATTCCTCCCCATTCCTATCCGTCGAATAGGTATGCCAATAGCAGCAAGTCGGATATGTCGGCGACCGAAAGACGGGCGCTCACTCCTTCGCCAAACGAGGCGCCGGAACCTGTCCCCGCATCGATCGAGGCTGCACCGGCAATACCATCCACCGAGGTCAGTACGGCCAAGACAATCGAATCTAAAAACCCTCAGGCAGACGGCCAGTCGGATGCCGATGTGCGTACCGGTGAGCATCCGAACAATGTGTCGCCGTTAGGTCAAACACCATCGGAACCGGCGACCGAACAGCGGAAGATACTCAAAGTCAGAACAGCCCGCACCGTGCCCGCAGCGAGCAAGCCATAACAAATGCGATCACGCACTGGATGGGTCGCTGTATCGGATGCAACGGTGGTCATATAAGCTAGCCTGTTTCAGAACAATTCCGACATTAGGGATGTCACCAGGCAGGTTCTCGAACCAGGGCGCTGCGAGCGAAACCAGGTGTCAGATCAAGCTGGAATTGGCCGGTGCGAGCCATGCATGTCTGCTGTTAAGCCGGGAAACAAAAAAGAAAACATCATGCGGCCCAAGCTCGGGGCCAATTCCAGCGTCTTGTCAATTCTCGCGGCTTCCTAGGCCAAAGGCCGCGCGAAATTATCGTTTCTTGTTATTACGACCGAAGGCTTCCAGCTTGCCCTGGACTATAGGGGACACAGTCACTGGTATAGCGGTCTTGGGTTTCTCTTGTTTGGGCTTCTTCTGCTCACGATTACTTCGTTTTTGGCCTTTACTCATTTCAGACTCCTATCGTTTGATATGCTGCCTCAGCATGATTAAAGACGACCCGACAGCTGTTTGACGTCGCTTTATGACAACGCATGCAGGAGTGTTTACTGCAGATCCGAGGCCGTCAGCGTGTATGAGTCCCGGCTGTGCCGGGAATATATCCGATCGGCCGCTTTGAAGATTCGATTGCGATGAAGATCGAAGGAGTCCAGGACGGCTCCCTCGCTCCGGGGAACGCCAGAATCTACCCGGCAAAGCGCCTCCTCTTCCACGAAGAAGCATATCTCCAGCGCCGCATCATAGGCCCAGAAGCGAACGCGATGCCGCGTTGCGTCGTAGCTACGACTTGGATTGGGAAAGCTGAGGATCATGATTTCCTATTATATCCCCTTTCCACGTCGGTGTCTGGTTTCATTCAAACTGCCCGGATGTACTGAGTGGCCTGCTTCTCCGGGCCGTTTTGAATGGCCGGCAATCATGGGAATACTGGCGAATTCCCCTCTACGAAGATAAATATCGAATCCAAGGGATCTATACCTACCGACTAAATGTTAGGTCTCCATTGGATCAGCCGGACAGCGCCACGCGGCGGCCGCATAGCCTGGTCGCCTCCATCGCGATCTTCGACCGACTTGACAGCTCCGGCTTCTCCGAACTTGGCCGTTGCGATTTCGGATATCGGTAAAAACTAATAAAAATGGCGGAACTCCCCCTGTTGCCGGCATTCTCATCTTTTTTGATTCGCGTAGTTTGATACATATATCGGCCGGAAAGATGGACGGGTCAGATGAAAATAATTAGCTGGAATCTCCTGCATCGGGCCGGCGCAACTTTGGGCGAGATCGAAAAACTGATTGCCCTTGAGCAGCCGGATCTGTTGTTGATGCAAGAAACGACTGACCAGATAGATGTTCTACCATCGCTCGTCGGCGGCCATTACGCTCGGGCACCATTGCCGGACCGGCGACATGGCCTTGCTGTCTGGAGTCCGACGCCCTTGCATCAGACGCCCGAAATCTTGACGCTGCAATCTGGATTGCTGGTGCGGCGAGTCTGCCAAATAGTTGAGCTTGGGCATTTCACCGTCGCAAATGTGCATCTATCCCACGGCCAGTTACTGAACCGGCGCCAACTGCGACGCATTGCGCAAATCCTGCCCAACCGCGCGGTCATTCTCGGTGATTGCAATCTGATTGGACCGCCTATGCTGCCCAATTTCCGGGATGTCGGGCCGCGACAACCGACCCACACGGCCGGCACTATTATTCCGCTACGACTGGATCGCTGCTTCGTGCGTGGTCTGACCTGTGAACGCGCTGAAACCCTGCGAAAGGGCATGTCGGATCATTGGCCGATTGCCGTCTGGTTATCGACGGAGCACGCTGCGTAGCCGCTACCAGCAGGAAGATGAGCAGGAACGCTCATCTCTGGTTGACGGGTGGTCTGCCTCGACGCTTAATACGGGGCATAACTTGCCATGTCGAGCTTTCTCCATGGAAGTGGTTTTACTGATAGGAACGAACAGCGTTGACACAGGGAAACGCCCCTCGTTCCGCACATTTCGTCTTGCTTCAGACCAGTAGTAAAAAATAAGAGCAGTGGCCTGACCGAGAGAGAATTCTGAAGATACGCTGACAAGAGATCACAGGGGAGGATGCCATGCGAACTGCTGTTCTTCGCACAGGGTTTTATCGCCGCTCTGATCTCTCAGCGCTTGTCGAGTAATGGTCATGACACCGCTGGTGATCGGCCTAATTACCCTCTGCATCGTCTTCAGCGGTGCCTTGGTCGGCATGCTGATCAACCGCCTTCTGCCCCCGCATCACGTCAGCAGTCAAACTCAGACAGCGATCACCGTAGCGACGGCTGTTGTCGGGACGATGTCCGCTCTGGTCCTTGGATTACTCATTTCAAGCGCCAACATGTCGTTCTCCACGCGCAATGCCGAGATTGACCGGATATCGGCCGATGTCATCCGGCTTGATCGCGTGCTGCATCGATATGGAACTGACGCCGACGACGTACGGGCCGCTTTGCAGCACTATGCAGCGGTCAAACTTGCCGAGCTGTTTCCGGGTGGAAACTACAGAAAGCCGAACATGGACGATCCGAAATCGGCTAACCAGCTGGAGGCTGTGCAAGACGCAATACTATTATTGAATCCTGCTGATGACCGTCAACATTGGCTGCAAACCGAGGCGCTGCAGCTCGCAGCCGAAATAAGCGAGACACGCTGGTTGCTTGCCTTGCAGAATGCCAGCTCTATTCCAAGTCCATTTCTGATTCTGCTCGTCTTCTGGCTCACGTTGCTCTTCACCAGTTTTGGTCTGTTCGCTCCCCGGAACGTGACAGCGACGGTTGCTCTCTTCCTCTGTGCAGCCGCGGCTTCCAGCGGAATCGGCATGGTCTTGGAGATGGACCATCCATATGACGGTATCGTACAGCTTTCCACGGCTCCCTTGCGTCATGCACTGGACATAGTCGGTCGCTAGACGTGACTCTACGGTACCTTTAGCGACATGGAGTCATTGAAACCGCCGCCCCTTTGGCCGAAATCGACCCAGGCAGGATGTTGCATTTGACGCCCCGCTGAGTTCCGACGAATGGTGACTCGGCGCATTCATTCCGGAGGATTGCATTATACACTTGACAAAATAAGTTGATATCAACATATATAGGGCCGTTAATGAATGGGGCGTGATCCATGAAGGTTCGGGCACAGATCACCAAGAAAGAGATCGACCTTGTCGGCCGGAGCTGTCTCTGTCTGCCCATTCAACGCGCAGCCCGGGTGATCGGAAGGCGGTTTGATGAGGCTCTGCGCCCCCTGGACATCACTAACTGGCAGTTTTCACTCCTCATGAATTTGGGCACAGATACCCCCCCGTCCATCGGCGCCCTGGCAGAGGCGCTTGCCATGGATCGGACCACCATAACGGCGAATCTCAAGCCTCTGGAACGGCGCGGTCTTGTAACAGTCCTACGCGATGAGAAGGATGGCCGGTCGCGCCGGGTTGTTCTGACGAGAGCGGGAGCCGACCTTCTCACTGATGCTTATGCGATCTGGCGGAAAGTGAATTCGGAGGCAACCCGGAAGCTGGCGGATATCGGGCTCGCCGATTTCTACCTCGCCCTCAATACCATCTCTGAGCAATGACAGTTGCACGTATCGGCGCCACATTCCGCATATACGTTGATATCAACTTATTGAGTAATTTAGCCTTTCACTTTGTGAATGCCAGCTTTGGAGCTTCACCATGCCGAGATCGTCTACGCCGCTCTATCTCACCGCCCTCCTGGCGGCCCTCAGCTTGACGGGCTGCAAAGCTGAAGGCGACCAGGATCCGCGGACAGCCGCAGCGCTCGTTCGGGTCGCCGTCGTCCAGCCCGCGGGCCAATCTGAACGTGCCTTTACCGGTGTCGTATCCGCCCGTGTCCTCAGCAATCTCGGCTTCCGCGTCTCGGGAAAGGTGACCGAACGGCTCGTCGATACCGGTGAGGTGGTGCATGCCGGACAACCCCTGATGCGGATCGACAACAACGATCTGGGTCTTGCCATCGCCGCAAAGCAGCAGGCGGTTGCCGCGGCAAAGGCTCGCCTCATCCAGGCGGCGGCCGACGAGATCCGGTATCGCAACCTCTACCCGACCGGCGCCACGTCGAAGGAAAGCTACGAAAAGGCAAAGGCCGATGCCGATAGCGCCCGGGCTACGCTGGCAGCTGCCGAGGCCGACGCGCAGGTCGCCCGCAATCAAGGAGACTACTCTCTCCTCTTTGCCGATGCCGATGGCACGGTCGTGGAGACCCTGGCGGAACCTGGGCAAGTGGTCGCTGCCGGCCAGATCGTCATCAAGCTGGCCCATGCGGGTCCGAGAGAGGCAGCTATCTTTCTACCGGAAACGATCCGGCCGGATGTCGGTTCACGCGCCGAGGCCAGCCTCTACGGCACGGACGATATACGCGGCCCGGCTCACCTGCGGCAATTATCGGATGCCGCCGATCCGCAGACCCGAACCTACGAGGCGCGTTATGTCCTCGACGGCAATGCCGCGAAGGCGCCGCTTGGCGCTACGGTCACGATCCGCATTCAAGAGAATCGGATGTCCGACTTCGTCGAAGTGCCGCTCAGCGCCATCGACGATGACGGCAACCGTCAAGGCGTCTGGACCATTGACCGCAAGTCGGCCTCGGTCTCTTTCCAACCCGTCAAGGTCAAGCAGCTTCACGAGGAGACCGTCACCCTCAGCGAAGGCCTCAGTGTCGGCCAAGAGATCGTTGCGCTGGGTGGCCATCTGCTTCACGAGGGCGAAAAAATCCGACTCGACGACCAATTGGCCGCCGCCAAATGAGCAAGTTCAATCTTTCCGCCCTCGCGGTCCGAGAACAGGCGATTACCCTCTTCCTGATCATCGCGATCACCCTTGCCGGGGTCTCTGCCTTTCTTCGGCTCGGCCGCGCCGAGGATCCAGCCTTCACGATCAAGATCCTCACCATCACGGCCGTCTGGCCTGGCGCCACAGCGCAGGAAATGCAGGATCTGGTCGCAGAGCCACTGGAGAAGCGGCTGCAGGAATTACGCTGGTATGACCGGGTAGAAACCTTCACCCGCCCGGGCCTCGCCCTGATGACACTGACGTTGCAGGACAAGACGCCACCATCGGCGGTCCAGGAGCAATTCTACCAGGCCCGCAAGAAACTCGGCGACGAAGCACGTAACCTGCCGGCAGGCACCCTTGGTCCCTTCGTCAATGATGAATATTCCGATGTATCCTTTGCCCTCTATGCCGTCAAGGCGCAGGGCATGCCGCCGCGCCAGCTGACGCGCGAGGCCGAGACCCTGCGCCAGCGCCTGCTGCATGTCGCAGGGGTCAAGAAGGTCGATATCCTAGGCGAGCGCCCCGAACGGATCTTCGTCGAATTCTCCTATGCCAAGTTGGCAACGCTCGGCATCAGCGCCCGCGACATTTTCGACGCCCTGCAACGTCAGAACGAAGTTACCCCGGCGGGATCGATCGATACCGACGGTCCGCAAGTCTATGTTCGGCTCGAAGGTGCCTATGACGATCTCCAGAAGGTCCGTGACACACCGATCGTTGCCGGTGGACGCATCCTGAAGTTGTCCGACATCGCCGAGGTGAAGCGTGGCTATGAGGATCCGGCGACCTTCCTGATCCGCCATAATGGCGATCCCACATTGGTGCTCAGTGTCGTCATGCAGGACGGCTGGAATGGCCTCGATCTCGGCCAGGCGCTGGAAGCCGAGGCGGCGAAGATTTCGAAAGTCCTGCCGGTAGGACTGAGCTTCACCAAGATTACCGATCAGGCGGTCAATATCCGAGAAGCTGTCGACGAATTCATGTTGAAATTCTTCGTCGCCCTTGCCGTCGTGATGATCGTCAGCTTGATCAGCCTCGGCTGGCGGGTCGGTGTCGTCGTCGCGGCCGCTGTGCCGCTGACATTGGCGACCGTCTTGGTGATCATGCTGTTTACGGATCGGGTGTTCGACCGCATCACCCTCGGCGCACTCATTATCTCCCTGGGCCTGCTGGTCGATGACGCCATTATCGCCATCGAAATCATGGTCGTGAAGCTGGAAGAAGGCTTCGAACGTACCAAGGCCGCCGCCTATGCCTGGAGCCACACCGCCGCGCCGATGCTGTCCGGTACATTGGTCACCATCATCGGATTCCTGCCGATCGGATTTGCCAGGTCGACGGCCGGCGAATATGCCGGCAACATCTTCTGGATTGTCGGTTATGCATTGATCACGTCCTGGGTCGTCGCCGTGGTCTTCACCCCCTATCTGGGCGTCAAGCTGCTGCCGAAGATCAAGCCGATCCAAGGCGGGCATGCCGCCATCTATGCGACACCGCGTTACCAGAAGATCCGCAAGCTGGTCTCCTGGTCGGTACGTCACAAATTCCTGGTCGCCGGCGCCGTTCTGGTTGCCTTCCTGTTGGCGGGCTTCGGCATGGGCTTTGTCAAACAGCAATTCTTTCCAAGCTCCGACCGTCCGGAACTGTTGGTCGAAGTGCAGGAGCCTGAAGGAACCAGCATCGAAATCACCAGCGATACCGCTTCCAAAGTGGAGAAATGGCTCAAGTTGCAACCGGAAGCGAAGATCGTCACCACCTATATCGGCCAGGGTGCGCCACGATTCTTCTTCTCCTACAACCCGGAACTCCCAGATCCGTCCTTTGCCAAGATCGTCGTGCTGACACCGAGCGAAGAGGACCGCGACCGATTGAAGCTCCGGCTGCGGCGTGAGATCGCCGGGGGCCTGGCGCCGGAAGCGCGGATTCGCGTGACACAGCTGGTTTTCGGCCCCTATTCGCCCTTCCCGGTAGCCTTCCGGGTCATGGGCCCGGATATCACCAAGGTGCGGGAGATCGCCAGCCAGGTGCAGTATATCATGCGCGGCAATTCTCATATGCGCCAAGTCAATCAGGATTGGGGTGAGCGCGCACCGATCGTCTATTTCAGTCTCGACCAGGACCGGTTGCGGTTGATCGGGTTGAGCTCGAATGACGCCGCCGAGCAATTGCAATTCCTGCTCACCGGCGCCCTGGTCACGCAAGTTCGCGAGGATATCCGCACCGTCGACGTGACGGCGCGCAGTTCCGGTCCGGAACGCCTCGATCCCGCCAAGCTCGGCGATCTTACCTTGACCAGCAAAGACGGCCGCCTAATCCCCCTCAGCCAGATCGGCCATGTCGAGATGCGCGCCGAGGATCCGATCCTCAAGCGCCGCGACCGGACGCCCACCATCACGGTCCGCGGCGATATCGATGAAAGCCTGCAACCGCCGCAGGTCTCGACCGAGATCGAGCAGGCGCTCAAGCCGTTGATGGCGCAACTGCCGGATGGCTACCGTATCGAAACAGCCGGTTCGATCGAAGAAGCCGGCAAGGCGAACCGCGCCCTTGCCCCGATCTTCCCGCTCATGATCGTGCTGACCCTGCTGGTCCTCGTCATCCAGGTTCGTTCGCTTTCCGCCATGATCATGGTGTTCCTGACGGCGCCGCTGGGGCTGGTCGGTACCGTGCCGATCCTGCTGGCCTTCCATCAGCCTTTCGGCTTCAACGCGATCCTGGGCTTGTTCGGACTCTCGGGCATCCTGATGCGCAATACCCTGATCCTGATGGGGCAGATCCACACCAACCAGGAAGAAGGGCTGGATCCCTACCATGCGGTGGTCGAAGCGACAGTGCAGCGGGCAAGACCCGTCATCCTGACGGCACTCGCCGCTGTCCTGGCCTTCATTCCGTTGACGCAGTCGGTGTTCTGGGGATCGATGGCTTATACGCTGATCGGCGGCACCGCTGTGGGTACGGTGCTGATCCTCGTCTTCCTGCCGGCTCTATATGCCATCTGGTTTCGCATCCGCGCAACCGACCCGCAACCAGATTATTCGGCCCATATTGGCGATCATGCCGCTGAAAATGTGTAACAGGACCGATGGCTTGCCGGCGCCGCTTGCTGAACCGGCGCCCGACTGATCAGCCGGGCACCGGTTCCTCCCCTCCCCCAACTTTTGGCCGTCAGCGAGCCGCCGTCCAGCCTTTGTAACTGTCAATGTTATCGGCCGTAATCAGCACCGGATCGAGCAGGATCGTGGTCTCTGCGGGCTTCTTGCCGGCAAGGACTTCATTGCCGAGCTCCAACGCCTTGCCCGCCATCACATAGGGATCCTGCGAGGCCGAGGCTTTGATCATCGATGTGCCGCTTTTCAGTTCCTTTTCGATATCGGGCGCGCCGTCCACGGCCGTGATGAAGAATTCGCTGCGATTCATCTGCTTCGCCGCCAGCTCGATACCGATCGCCGTCGGATCGTTAATGGCAAAGACGGCATCGACCTTGGGGAAGCGCGTCAACAGGCTCTGGCCGACGGCCAAGCCACCTTCCCGAGACCCCTTGCCATCCTGATTATCCGAGAGGATTTTGATATCGGGATGCTTGGCGAAGACTTCCTTGCAGCCTTTTACGCGATCGACGATCGAGGATGATTGTGGACCATTGATGATGAACACATCGCCTTTGCCATTCAATTTGTCGACGATATATTGGCAGGCCAGCTGTCCCGCCTTGATATTGTTTGTCATCACGGTGACATCGGCACCCTTGGCCGCAACATCGAAGGCAGCGACCACGATGCCGGCCTTTTTTGCACGCTCGACCGCTGGTTGGATGGCATTGGCATCGACCGCATTCAGCATGATGATATCGGTACCGGCGGCGATGAAATTATCGACCTGTGTCGACTGCTTGTTGAGATCGTAATCTGCCGAAACCGAGGTTACCTGGACGTTCGGGTTGATTTCCTTCGCCTTCGCCGTGATGCCGTTGATCGTCGCGACGAAGAAGGGATTGCCCAAAAGACCGACATCGATCCCGATCGATTTCAATTCGCCGGCCGAGGCGCTGCCGATCCCGATCCCCGCCGTCGTGATCGAGGCGACCGCCAGGCCGATCATCTGTTTTTTCAACTTCATTCCTACTACCTCCCCTTTGCGAGAAGACGGAGACTATCTCCGTCCGTCGCATGACCCGGATGGGCCGGGCACCCGTTGACTATTTTTTAAGCGCGCGCACTGCCTTGGATACGGTACCGATCGAGCGCCACCGCCACAATGATGACCAGCCCTTTGACGATGTATTGCCAGATATCCGAAACCCCGACCAGGATCAGGCCATTGGAGAGAACGGCGATGATCAGGGCGCCGATCAGCGTTCCCCAGATCGATCCGATGCCGCCGACGAAACTGGTACCACCGAGGATGACGGCCGCGATCGCATCGAGTTCGTAGGAAACACCGAGCTGCGAGCCATTGGCGGCAAACAGCCGGGCCGCCGTCATGACACCGCCGAGGCCAGCGAGAAAGCCCGAGATCGCGTAGACGAGGATGAGGATCAACGGAACATTGATGCCCGACAGCCGTGCCGCATCCGGATTGCCGCCGATCGCATAGATTCGTGTCCCGAGTACCGTACGCCGCAGGACGAACCAGGAAATCAGTACAATCAGGAAGGCAATGATGACCAGCCAAGGAATGCCGAGCACGGTGCCATTACCGATGAATCCGAAGGGCACATCGGAATTGAAGACCGTCGTGTCGCTTCCTAAAAGACGCGCCAATCCTCGTACAGCCGTCAGGGAACCCAAGGTGACGATGAAAGGCGGCAACCGCAAATAGGCGATCAGGATTCCATTAATCAGACCACAGCCGAAGCCGATGGCCATCGCGGCGGGAATAGCCAGAAACCCGTATTCCGGCATCAGCGAGGCAATCATGGCCACCATCGCAGAGATGGCCACGATCGAGCCGACGGAGAGATCAATACCTCCCGTCAGGATGACGAAGGTCATGCCGGCAGCCAGGACCGTATTGATAGAGGCCTGCTGCATCACGATGATCAGATTGTTCCAGCTGATGAACCGGCCGGACAGCACTTCGAATGCGATGCAAAGCAGGATCAGCACCGGCAACATGCCGGCAATCTGCAACATCGTGCGCATCCGCTGCTTCCGCAAGCCGGCACCCTGGCTCACCATCGCACTCTGTTGGTCGGTGCTTTCCGCCATCATCTTTTCCTCAATAAGGCGTTGTCCGTGAAGCCTCGCGAACGCCGATTTAACTCTATCTATGCCGCCGCCGATCCTGCAGCGCCGGTCGCGAGCGACATGATCTCCTCTTGTACGACCGCCATATCGGTTTGCGCGAGAACCTCGCCGGCAACCTGACCGTTGCGAATGACGATCGTCCGGTCGCAGATGCCGGCCACTTCCGGCAGATCGCTTGAAATGACGATGACGCCGACGCTGCTTTGCACGAGCCGGTCGATCAGGCGATAGATTTCCGATTTGGCGCCGATATCGACGCCACGCGTCGGCTCATCCAGAATGAGCACGCGCGGCTTTGCTTCCAGGAGGCGGGCCAGCAACACCTTCTGCTGATTGCCGCCAGACAGTGCGCCGGCATTGATGCCGGCATCGGGGGCCCGAATCGCCAGATTCGCCATGGCCGCCGCTGCACGCTGCCGCGCTGCTTTGAAATTGGTGATGCCGCCCGGCAACGCATCCCGACCGGCCACGCCGATATTGATATTGTGCTGGACGGACATGTCGAGAAACAGGCCGAGCGCCTTACGATCTTCAGTCAGGTAAGCGATGCCGGCCTCCATCGCCTCACGGGGACCGGCCGGGCGAATTGTCCTGCCATTCAGCATGACCTCACCGCTGATCGCCTTGTCGGCGCCAAAGATCAGGCGGGCGAGCTCGGTCCGGCCGGCCCCGACCAATCCGGCCAGTCCCAGCACCTCGCCCGCATAGAGATCGAAACTGCAGCCATGGACGCGCTTGCCATCGGCATAATCACGCACCGACATGACGATCGGCAGCTCCCGGTCTTCGCGTCCATCCGCACCGTGATGCTCTTTCTTATAAAAGGACGACAGATCGCGCCCCACCATCATCCGCACCAGCTGAGCGGCCGAGAGCTGCGACCGGTCCAATGTGCCAACCAGCGCCCCGTCGCGCAACACGCTGACACGATCGGCAAGTTCGTAAATCTCTTCCATGCGATGGCTGATATAGATGACGGCGATACCGTCATCCCGCAGCTGCCGGATGATATCGAAGAGTTGCCGGGTCTCCCGACTGGAAAGTGAGGTGGTCGGCTCATCCATCACCAGGATGCGCGATTTGGCCTGCAGCGCCCGGGCGATTTCCACCAATTGCCGCTGCCCCAATGACAGTTCCGCAACCCGGTTGCGCGGTGAAAAATCGGTGCCCAGCCGCTGCAGCAGCGGCCAGGCTGCCTGGTCCATGGCACGCCGGTCGATCATGCCTGCCCGCGACGGTTCGTTGCCGAGAAAAATATTCTCGGCAACGCTCAGATTGGGCGCCAGCGACAGCTCCTGATAGATGACCGCAATGCCTTCCCGCCGCGCCGCCAGGGGCGTATCGATCTCGATGACCTTGCCGTCGATCAGAATCTCGCCGCCCGGATCGGCATGATAGGCACCTGACAGGATCTTCATCAGTGTGGATTTGCCGGCGCCGTTCTCGCCCATCAAGGCGTGGATCTCGCCGCCATAGGCTGCGAAGGAAACATCGCTCAGCGCCCGCATGCCGGCGAAGGTCTTACGGATATGCCGCATCTCCAGCAGCGGCTGGTCCGGCCGGTTCTCGCGATCAGGTAAACTGCTCACTCCCAACCTCCCCTTCCTTGGGCGAACCCGTTCGATCGGGCCTTCTTGTCGATACCGAGTCTTAATCGCGGCTCAGTTTGCCAAATCCTGCCAGTGTGGCGCTAGTGCCGCAGAGAGCATTTTATAGGTTTCATAACGCCGATCGAACAGCAGCCGCAATTCGGGATCCGGCAGGATCGTCCGGGTTACGCCCGTCATGGCTCGGCAGGCATCAGGGATGCTCCCCTGCCGACCGGTCACATATGCCGCCAGAATAGCCGCACCGAGCGCCCCCAATTCCTGGCCCCGCGGCAGATTCAAGGGCAGATCGAGGCAGGCCGCAAAAATCCGCGACCAGGCATCGCTGCGCGCGGCCCCGCCGGCGAAACACGCGGTTGCCGGCTTCGATCGATGCGCGAGCAGACGCCCGAAATGACGGCGATGTTCGAAGGCGACACCCTCATAGATTGCCCGCACGACATGGCCGAAACGATGCCAGGAGGAGAGACCGATCAAGCTACCGCGCGCCGCCGCACAATCGATGGCACCGTTGAGATAGGGCAGAAAGAAGACCGGCGGGTCGCTGGGGTCTGTCTCCGCCAGTGCTTTGTTGCACAGAGCGTAAATCCGCTGGTCGTCCGCCTTTTCCATGGCGTGAGTCGGCAGCGACGCTTCATTGAGCTGACGCATGAAAGTATCGACGAACCATTCCAAGGTGCTGGCCGATGTCGGGCTGCCCTCGATCGCCAGCCACTGCCCCGCTTCCGCCCCATGTGCCACGATCACGATCGATCCATCCGTTACCGGTTTTTCAAGGAACGATTGATGAAGCCCCCAAGTTCCCGAGATAATGACGACACGGTCGGTATCAACCACGCCGCACCCATACATGATGGCAAGATTGTCACAGGAGCCGGCCGCAACGGCCGTTCCGGCGCGCAGCCCCATGGCGGCGGCAGCGGCGGATGTCAGCTCGCCCGCAACCGATAGGGTTTCGATCACCGGCGGCATCAGTCTGGCGCAGTCGCCGATACCGAGCAACTCAAACAAAGCCGGATCAAGGCGGCGGCTATCACCGGGCAGCAGCCCGGCCGTCGACAAATCGGTCACTTCATTGGCGAGCTTACCGGTCAGGCGAAAGCGCAGGTAGTCCTTGCACAGAAGCAGCGTGGCGGCCTTTGCCAATATCTCCGGGTGGTGGCGTTTGAACCAGGCCAGCAACGGCGCGGGGCGGCCGGGCCAGCTCGGTTGATAGGTATGCGCCAGTTGCGCCGCCTCGGTACCGTCGGCACGCCATTCATCGACAATCGTCGCGGCTCGGAGATCCGGCGCCAGAATGCCTGGCATCACCGGCCGGTGCTCGGCATCCAGCAAGTACAGACCATTGCCATAGCCAGTGATACCGATCGCAGCGATATCATCGCCACTCAACCCGGAGAGGTTGAGTGCCTGTTGCGTATTGGCGCAAAGCGCCTGCCACATCGCCTCGGGATCGCGCTCGCTATGGCCGGGCTGTGTCGTCGAAGGCCGGAAAGTGGTCGCGGCGACCCCGCATTCCCGTCCATCGGCCGCAATGACGGCCACTTTCAGGGCCGTACCGCCGGCATCGATGCCAAGGAAGAAATCAGCCATGACGCGCCGGCCCGCCGCGACGATCAGTTCGCATGCACCAGGCGGCGAAGCGTGGCCCCCATCGCGGCCACGTCATCGCGCTGCCAGACATTGCGGCCATAGATCACACCGACCGCCCCTCCTTCCATCGCCCCCTTGGTGAAGGATTCCACGGCCGCCGTATCAGTCGCCTTGCCACCCAACACCATGACAGGTACCGGACAGCCCTCGGTGATCCGGCGCATGCCCTCGGCCGTGCCGGGATATTGCGTCTTGATGATATCCGCGCCGAGCTCGGCAGCGATGCGGCAGATCCGCGCCAGAGCGGCGGCATCGGTCTGGTCCCTGCTCTGACCACCCCACAACACCGCCTCGACGATCAGCGGCAGGCCGATCTCCTGGCAGGCCTGGGCCGCATCGCGAACGGCGGCAAGATTGCGGGCCGCGTTCTGTGGATCCTCGAATCCATCGATCAGGCACATGACGGCGGCATCGGCACCCAGAGCCGCGAGATGCGCAGGCTCACCCGCCGCTTCATAGATCTCGACGCCACCGACGCGGAAATCGGCCACCAGCGGCAGGTCGATCCGGGCGACGATGGCCGGCGCCCCGGCAAAACCGAAAAGATCGCCGCAATGCTTGATCAGCCCGGGCCCGATCAGCACGGCTTCCGGCTGCGCCGACATGATTTTGCCGAGCGTCGCACGGGGATTTTCGCCATAGGGCGACGGTCCTTCTAGCAAGGGGCGGTCAAAAGCCACCATAAAGGAACGGCGACTGGATCTGTGGAACAGGCGGCCCAAGCGAGGATGTAATGGGCGATGCGATGCACCAGTCATTGAAGGTCCCTTCTTTTGGTCATCGAGAATACAAGCAGTCGATACTTTTTATTCAGAAACTTCAATATCGAAAGATTCGACTGTTGTCCATAACGCTGCCCCGGCGTAACTATTTGTTGCAGCGCAATATTATTCCCGTGCCCCTTCTAATGTCAGTTCTTTTGATTCCGAAAGAGAAATCCAGTACAACGGCTTCTCAACAAGCCAGACACCAGACAAGAGAGTACTGCGTGAGAAACAATCGCATCCCGGCTGACGAAACCGGTGGCACCGATGCGCGCGGATCGGTGGAACGCCGGCAGCAAATGCTGAGCTATATCCGCGGCCGGGATTTTGTCCGCATTCAGGATCTGTCGCGGGAATTCCGGGTCTCGGAAGTCACCATCCGCAGTGATCTCGATATCCTGGCGCGGGATGGCGGTGTGCGTCGCGTCCATGGCGGCGTGGTGGCCCAATTGCCCAACAGGCCGGAGACGGCCTATGAGGAGCGCACCGGCACGTTCGACACCGAGAAGCGGTTGATTGCAAAGGCGGCGGTCGATCTTCTTTCCTCCGGCGACAGCGTCATCCTCGATGTCGGCACCACCACCATGGCAATCGCCCATGCCTTGGCGGATCGCAGCGATCTGACCGGCGTCACGGTCTTCACGCCCGGCCTCAATGTCGCCCTCGCTTTGGAACGCGCCATCCCTCGCATCCAGGTGGTGGTAACTGGTGGCACCTTGCGGCCGCAGCAGCATTCGTTGGTCGAACCCTTCGGCGCGCTGATCCTCGAACGCCTCCGAGCGACGATCGCCTTTCTCGGCTGCAACGGCTTCGATCCGGATCTCGGTATCATGGCGGTCAATCTGCCCGACGCGATGCTGAAGCAAGCGATCATCCGCGCGGCGCGGCGTGTGGTGGTGGTGGCCGATGCCAGCAAGCTGGCGCAAACCGCACTGGTTGGCGTCTGCAGCTATGACGAAGTCGACGCGGTCCTTACCGCGGGTGACGCGGACGCAGAGGCGATCACGGCTCTGCGCGAGGCTGGATTGCAAGTGCAGATCGCAATGGCATGACGCACAGCTGATCACCTATCAAGAATTGCGGTCCATGTGACGCAGGCAGCCATCGAGCAACATACGCGTATGAAGCTCGACAACGTCCTCCTCGGATAATCGGCCATGCGGCTTATACCAGGTGCAGGCACCCGTGAGCATCGCCAGCATGGCATAAGCCGATACATGCGTATCGGTGAGATCGAAGGAACGCTCGGCCACGCCTTGATCGAGAATCGCGATCAGCCGTGATTCATAATCACGCCGTAAGGAGATGATGGTTTTGTAGTTCCGGCTATCGAGGCCGCGCAGTTCGAAGTTAGCGACGAAAACTTCCTGCTTCTTCGCCATATGATAGGTCAGGTGATGATGGATAAATCGGCGCAGCTTGTGTTCGGCATTCCCCGTCGCAACTGAGAGGGCCGCATCGGTCTGTTCGAGCAAGGTGATCATGTGATTGTGGATCAGCTTGAAAAGCAGATCCTGCTTGGTCTTGATATGATTATACAGCGAGGCACTCTGTAATCCGACTTCCGCCGCCAACTGCCGCAAGCTCATGGCTTCATAGCCATGTTCGTAAATCAGCCGCAAGCCTGCTTCCTGAATGGCAAGCGACGTGGTCGGTCCGTGCGAACCGGCGGTCCGCGTCATACGCTCTTCCCCCTCATGACAGATACCTCAACGCATGTCTCAATTCTTCTCCGGCGGTTCGATCCCCAATTCGGCCTCCATGGCCTGGCGCATCAGGAACTTCTGCATCTTGCCCGTCACCGTCATCGGAAAGCCATCGACGAAACGGATGTGCCGGGGAATCTTTTGATGGGCGATCTGGCCGCAACAGAAATCATATATCTCCTCGGCTACCAGTATCTCGCCCTCCCGCACTTTGATCCAGGCGCATAGCTCTTCGCCATATTTCGGGTCAGCGATGCCGAAGACCTGCACATCCAGAATCTTCGGATGGCGATAGAGAAACTCCTCAACCTCGCGCGGATAGATGTTTTCGCCGCCGCGGATGACCATATCCTTGATGCGGCCGACAATCTTGCAAAAGCCTTCTTCATCGATTGTTGCAAGATCGCCGGTATGCATCCAGCCGGCCGAATCCACCACTTCCGCCGTCTTGTCCGGCTGCTCCCAGTAACCCCGCATGACCGAATATCCCCTGGTGCATAATTCGCCGATCTGGCCGCGTGGCACGAGACCATCCTCGGCATCAACAACCTTTACCTCCAGATGCGGATGGATGCGCCCGACTGTCGAGACGCGCCGTTCCAGTGAATCGTCGATGGCGCTTTGGAAGCTGACCGGGCTGGTTTCCGTCATGCCATAGCAGATCGTAATATCGCGGATATGCATCCGGTCCACCACACGCCGCATCACTTCGATAGGACAGGGCGAGCCGGCCATGATACCGGTGCGCAAGCTGGAAACATCGAAATCCGAGAACCGCGGATGATCAAGCTCGGCGATGAACATGGTCGGCACGCCGTAAAGCGCCGTGCAGTTTTCGCCGGCAACGGTCTCAAGCGTCGCCAATGGATCAAAACCCTCGCCAGGATAGACCATCGCGCTGCCATGGGTGACGCAAGCGAGATTGCCCATCACCATGCCGAAGCAATGATAGAGGGGCACAGGAATGCAGACGCGGTCCTGCTCTGAGAGCGCGATGCCCCGGCCGACGAAATAACCGTTATTGAGGATATTGTGGTGCGTCAGGGTGACACCTTTCGGCGAACCGGTGGTGCCGCTGGTGAATTGGATATTGACCGGATCATCCATCTGCAGGTTGTCCGCCAGCCACGATAGCTCCTCGCGCTCCGCTGCACCGCCCAAGCCGGTGATTGCGTCGAAAGCAATAGCGCCAGGCGTGACCGGCTGACCGATCTGGATGACGATGCGCAGGGATGGCAATCGCGCCGCCTGCAACTGACCGGGTGCTGCATCGGCAAGTTCGGGCGCCAGACCGTTCAGCATGCCGATATAGTCACTGGTCTTGAAAGATGTCGCCGTGACGAGGGCGCTACATTCGACCCGGTTCAATGCGAATTCGACTTCCATCGACCGATAGGCGGGATTGATGGTGACAAGGATCAATCCGGCTTTCGCAGCGGCAAATTGCGTCAATATCCATTCGGCCCGATTGAGTGACCAGATACCGATACGCTCGCCGGGACGCAGGCCGATCGCGAGCAGACCGGCAGCGAAGGCTTCGGCCTGCATCGCCAAGTCGCGCCAAGTCCAGCGTATGTCGTGCTTCCGGTCGATGACGGCCATGCGATCGGGCCAGCGCAGCGCAGCCAGGTCCAATGCGTGGCCGATCGTATGGCCGAGCAGCGGCATATCTGCCGTGCCGTTCACATAACTCATGGCACCGTTGATGCGCATGACGCATGTCCCTCCCGTTGTTTCGGCCGCGTCAGCTTTCCCGTCTTGCGCGGGATTGACGGTCCAACCCTCAGCCGCTGACAGCCTGCTGTGCCAGAACCTGGGCAACCTTCGAGGCGGGTTGCCGTCCCAGGACACCCGAGATCATGCGCCCGGCCGCAGCCACGCCAGTAAGGTCGACACCCGTTTCGATGCCCATGCCATCCAGCATGTAGACGACATCCTCGGTTGCAACATTGCCGGTCGCGCCGCGGGCATAGGGGCAGCCGCCCAGCCCGGCAACCGAACTGTCGATCACGGCAATGCCTAATTCAAGAGAAGCCAGAATATTGGCAAGGGCCTGACCATAGGTATCGTGGAAATGCACCGCCAGCAGATCGGTCGGGACGTTCGCTGACACCGCCTGGATCATCGTCTGGGCTTTTATCGGCGTGCCGACGCCGATCGTATCGCCCAGGGATATTTCGTAGCAGCCGAGATCGCGAAGTGCTGCCGCAACGCGCGCGACTGCCGCAGGATCGATTGCGCCCTCATAGGGGCAGCCGAGAACACAGGAAACATAGCCACGTATCTTAAGGCCCTTAGCCTTGGCGGCATCGCAAACCGGCCGAAACCGTTCCAGGCTTTCGGCGATCGAACAATTGATGTTCTTCCGGCTGAAGCTTTCCGATGCCGCTGCAAAGACGGCGATTTCCTCAACCCCCGCAGCAATGGCGCCCTCCAGGCCTTTCATATTGGGGACCAGCGCCGGATAGCTGACGCCTGCCTTGCGCCGTATCCGCGCCAGCACTTCTCCACTATCCGCCATCTGCGGCACCCATTTCGGCGATACGAAGCTGCCTGCTTCGACAACCGGCAGACCGGCCTCGGCCAGCGCCTCGACCAGCCTGATCTTATCGGCCAGCGGCACGATCTTCTTTTCGTTCTGCAGCCCGTCGCGCGGGCCGACCTCGACGATGCGAACATGGGAGGGCATGGTCATGATGCCGCCTCCTTGACCGGTTCAGCGACGAAAGCCACCAGCTCCGTGCCTTCATCCACCAGATCGCCCTCGGCGACGTGAACGGCGTCGATTTTTCCATCTCCCGGCGCGGCGATGGTATGTTCCATCTTCATCGCCTCGACAACCAACAGCGGCGCACCCCGCTTCACGATTGCCCCTGATACAATCAGCACCTGGATCACCCGACCCGGCATCGGCGCGGTCAATTTACCGCCGCTTCCCGCATCACTCCGCAACACTGCATATGGATCAATCAGGATCAAGCGGCAGCTCGCGCCCTGGAGGAAAACGGTGAGCTCGTCATTTTGACGGATGATCGACACCCCCGATACGATGCCATCCACGGCAATTGACGATTTTCCGTCCATATCAAGCAGCGTTGCTTCAACCGAACCATCCGGCAGATCCAGCCGAAAACTGCCATCTGCATGCGGATAGGCGCGTATCCTGATCGCCTCCGTTCCGTCGCCGAAAATCAAATCCTGATAACCTTCGCCGTTCAGACGCCATGCGCCGAGCGAGTTCCAGGGCGACCAGGGATCGAGCGACAGGCCGGCAGCAGCTTCGGCAGCCTCCTTCTGATCACGCAGAACCTTCAGTGCAGCCGCAGCCAGGCCGAGTGAACGAGGGGGATGCGCGGCCGATCGCAGGGCATCGCCATGTCTTCCGATGAATCCCGTGTCCAACTCGGCCGCCCGGAAAGCGGGATGATCCGCAATCGCCTTGAGAAAAGCGAGATTGGTGCGGACGCCGACCACTTCATAATCCGCCAAAGCCGTCGATAGGCGTCGCACCGCCGCTGCCCTGTCGAGATCCCAGACGATCAGTTTGGCAATCATCGGGTCGTAATGGATCGAGATCGCATCGCCCGCCCTGACGCCCGTATCGACGCGGACATGGGCCGTCTCCGCCGGCGCCCGAAGATGGGCGAGCTTGCCGATCGAGGGCAGGAAATCGCGCTCCGGATCTTCGGCATAGACACGCATCTCGATCGCGTGTCCGTTGATCGCAAGCTGATCCTGCGTGAGCGGCAGCGGCTTGCCAGCTGCGACCTGCAGCTGCCACTCCACCAGATCCAAGCTGGTGATCATCTCGGTCACCGGATGCTCGACTTGCAATCTCGTATTCATTTCCATGAAATAGAATTGGTCGTCTTCGACGATGAATTCCACCGTCCCCGCGCCGACATAGCCGACGGCGCGCGCTGCCTTGCACGCCGCCTCGCCCATCAGGCGCCGTCGCTCCGGCAGCAAGCCCGGCGCCGGAGCCTCTTCGACAATCTTCTGGTGCCGGCGTTGGATCGAACAATCCCGTTCGAATAGCGAAACGACATTGCCTTGCATATCGGCAAAGACCTGGATCTCGATATGACGCGGCCTCGTCAGATACTTCTCGATTAGCACCTGATCGTCGCCAAAGGATGCCTTCGCTTCACGCTTCGCAGAGGTAATTGCGGCTTCCAGATCCACCGGCTGTTCGACAATGCGCATGCCTTTGCCGCCGCCGCCGGCCGAAGCTTTAATGAGAACGGGATAGCCGATCTTCTCCGCTGCCGCGACCAGCACCGGCAGGCTTTGATCTGCCTCATGATAGCCGGGCACCAGCGGCACCCCGGCACGGCCCATCAATGCCTTGGCGGCGGATTTCGAGCCCATGGCACGAATCGAGGCGACAGGCGGGCCGATAAAGACAAATCCGGTAGCGACACAGGCCTCGGCGAAATCGGCATTCTCACTGAGAAAGCCATAACCCGGATGGATGGCCTGCGCGCCGGAACGCCTGGCGGCGTCCAGGATGTGATCGATGGCGAGATAGCTATCGCGCGCCGGGGCCGGCCCAATCGGCCAGGCCTCATCTGCCAAAGCGACATGGCGGGCCTTGCGGTCGGCCTCGGAATAGACCGCGACCGTGCGGATGCCGAGACGCTGCGCGGTCTTGATGACCCGGCAGGCGATCTCGCCGCGATTGGCGATCAGGATCTTGTCGAACATCAGTTCCGCCATCCCGGCTTGCGCTTTTCGATGAAGGCGGACAGCCCCTCGCGCGCCTCGTCGGAAGCGCGCACCGCCGCAATGCCGCGCACGGTAACATCGATGAGGTGATCATCGATGGGACTGCCGACCACCGCAGCCACCAGCTCCTTGGCGCGCGTTTGCGCCTGGGGACCGCCATTGCTCAAGGCCAGTAGTGCCTTCTCGAGGTGAGCGTCCAAATCCTCTTCCGTGGCCACATGGTGAACAAACCCCATGCGCAAAGCTTCCGCGGCATCAAAGCGTTCCGCCGTCAGGAAATAGCGCCGCGCCGAGCGGGCACCCATGGCACGGATCACATAGGGGCTGATCGTGGCAGGCGTCAGTCCCAGGCGGACTTCCGGCAGGCAGAAGATGGCGCTTTCTGTGGCGATGGCAATATCGGCGCAGGAGACCAGGCCCATGCCGCCGCCGAAACAGTTGCCATGGATCACGGCGATCGTCGGCTTGCTCAATCGGTCGAAGACCTGCAGCATTCCGGCGAGATTGCGGGCATCCGCGAGATTCTCCGCCTCGCTATAATCCGCCATGCGCCGCATCCAATTGAGATCCGCGCCGGCCGAGAAGCTCTTGCCGGCGCCGCGCAGGATAACGGCGCGGATCGATGGGTCATTATCGCAGCTTTGGAGTGCCTCAGTCAGGGCCGTGATCAGCGTGTCGTCCAAGGCATTGTGGAGCTCCGGCCGATTGAGGGTCAAAGTCACAAAACCGCGCGGGTCGACGGAATGAAGGAGCATCTCTGTCATCCTCTCACATCCGGAACAGGCCGAAGCGTGTTGGTTCAATCGGCGCATTGAGCGCCGCAGACAGGCTGAGGCCGAGCACCATGCGCGTATCCGCCGGGTCGATCACACCATCATCCCACAGCCGCGCACTGGCGTAATAAGGATGACCCTGCGTCTCATATTGAGCGCGGATCGGTTCTTTGAATGCCTCTTCATCATCAGGTGCCCAGGTTTCACCGCGGGATTCCAGATTGTCGCGCCGCACTTGGGCTAGCACAGAGGCGGCCTGTTCACCGCCCATGACGCCGATCCGGGCATTAGGCCACATGAAGAGAAAGCGCGGCGAGTAAGCGCGACCGCACATGCCATAATTGCCGGCGCCAAAGCTGCCGCCGATAATGACGGTGAATTTCGGCACCCGCGCCGTGGCCACGGCCGTCACCATCTTGGCGCCGTCCTTGGCAATGCCGCCGGCTTCGTATTTGCGGCCCACCATGAAACCGGTGATGTTCTGCAGGAAAACCAGCGGGATATTGCGCTGGGCGCAGAGTTCAATGAAATGCGCGCCCTTCTGCGCACTCTCCGAGAACAGGATGCCGTTATTCGCGACAATACCGACCGGATAGCCCCAGATATGGGCAAAGCCGGTGACCAGGGTCTGGCCATAGAGCTTCTTGAATTCATCGAATTCGCTGTCATCGACGATGCGGGCGATGATCTCGCGAACATCATAGGGTTTACGTGCATCGGTGGGGACGACGCCGTAAAGTTCGTCGGCAGCAAATCGCGGTTCGACGGGTTTGCGCAAAGCCAATTCCGGTCGTTTGAGGCGATTGAGGCTGCCCGCTATGCGCCGGGCGATACCCAAAGCATGTGTATCGTTTTCCGCATAATGGTCGGTGACACCGGAGATCCGGCTATGCACATCGGCACCGCCCAGGTCTTCCGCCGTCACCACCTCGCCGGTCGCCGCTTTCACCAGAGGCGGTCCGCCGAGGAAGATCGTTCCCTGATTCTTGACGATGATGGATTCATCCGACATGGCCGGCACATAGGCACCGCCCGCCGTGCAGGATCCCATGACCACGGCGATCTGGGCGATGCCCTCCGCCGACATATTGGCCTGATTGAAGAAGATGCGGCCGAAATGATCGCGGTCGGGAAAGACCTCGTCCTGATTCGGCAGATTGGCGCCGCCGGAATCCACCAGGTAGATACAGGGCAGGCGATTCTGCCAGGCGATTTCCTGGGCGCGGACATGCTTCTTCACGGTCAGCGGGAAATAGGTGCCGCCTTTGACCGTCGCATCATTGGCGACGATGACGCATTCCCGTCCCATGACGCGGCCGATACCGGTGATGATGCCGGCCGCCGGAATCTCGCCGCCATAGAGACCGAAAGCGGCAAGCTGCGAGAATTCAAGCAAGGGTGAACCCGGATCGATCAGCGTGCGAATGCGATCGCGCGGCAGCAGCTTGCCACGGCCGATATGTTTCTGGCGTGCCGCCTCACCGCCGCCCAGCCGGACGCGCTCGACGGTGGCACGCAAGTCGTCCACCAGCACTCGCATGGCGGCTGCGTTGGTGCGAAACCCCTCGCTGCGCGGATCGGCGGCGCTGGCGAGGATGGTCATGCGGTTTCCTTGAACAGTTCCCGGCCGATCAGCATGCGGCGAATCTCCGAGGTGCCGGCGCCGATCTCATAAAGCTTGGCATCGCGCAGCAAGCGGCCAGTGGGAAAATCATTGATATAACCATTACCGCCCAGGCATTGAATGGCCTCCAGGGCCATCCAGGTCGCCTTCTCCGCTGCATAAAGGATGGCGCCGGCGGCATCCTTGCGGGTGGTCTCGCCGCGATCGCAGGCCTTCGCCACGGCATAGACATAAGCGCGCGAGGCATTCATCGTCGTATACATATCGGCAAGCTTGCCCTGCATGAGCTGGAACTCGCCGATCGATTGGCCGAACTGCTTGCGGTCATGCACATAGGGAATGACGATATCCATGCAGGCCTGCATGATGCCGATCGGCCCGGCAGCCAGCACGGCCCGTTCGTAATCGAGCCCGCTCATCAGCACGTTGACGCCGCGACCAACCTCGCCCAGCACATTCTCCGCCGGCACGTCGCAATCCTCGAAGATCAGTTCGCAGGTATTGGAGCCCCGCATGCCGAGCTTGTCGAGCTTCTGCGCCGTCGAGAAACCCTTGAACCCTTTCTCGACAAGAAAGGCCGTGATTCCTTTCGGTCCGGCCGCCGGATCGGTCTTGGCATAAACGACCAGTATGTCGGCATCCGGCCCGTTGGTGATCCACATCTTGCTACCATTGATGGTCCAGCGGTCGCCCTTCCGCACGGCTTTCGTGCGCATGCCGACAACATCCGAACCGGCGCCGGGTTCGCTCATCGCCAAAGCACCGACATGACGTCCCGCGATCAGATCGGGCAGATATTTTCTCTTCTGCGCTTCGGTACCGTTGCGATGGATCTGATTGACGCAGAGATTCGAATGCGCGCCGTAACTGAGCCCGACGGAAGCGGAGGCACGGCTGATTTCCTCCATGGCGACGACATGTTCCAAATAGCCCATGCCGGCACCGCCATATTCTTCGTCAACCGTGACGCCCAGCACGCCGAGCTGGCCCAGCTTCGGCCACAGATCCATCGGAAACTGGTTGCTGCGATCGATATCGGCTGCGCGCGGCGCGATTTCCTCGGCGGCGAAGCTCCAGACGGAGTCGCGCAGAAGATCGGCGGCTTCCCCCAACTCGAAATTCAAGGACGGCAGGCTGTTGGCCATGGGTGCTTCCTCCCCGTACGGCTAAGCATGCTTTCTTATATTAACGATCATACGTTAGTTTATATTGCTGGCAACTACAATTAGCCGATTAGAGATCCAGCTTGCGCGGGGAACCGCATTTGAGCAAGCGCCGCCGCTATCCCGTCACGTCCCAGGACGCGAAGGAAGCGGCGACGTCTTTGTGTCCGCGGTGACCTCCTGCCGCCGGGCATAGCCCCTGGCGAGAGCCGCACAAGCCATCAGCTGGACCTGATGAAACAACATCAGCGGCAGCACGATCAGGCCGACCGCGCTGGCGGGGAACAGCACATTCGCGATCGGGATACCGCTGGCCAGACTCTTTTTTGAGCCGCAGAAGACAATCGCGATTTCATCTTCCTTGGAAAAGCCGAGCCGACGGCTGCCCCAAGTCGTCAGGCAAAGGACGGTTGCCAAGAGCAGCAGATTGACGATCAGGAGCAGGGCCAAATTGCCGAGATCGAGTTTGCTCCAGATGCCGTTCACCACACCTTCGCTGAAGGCGGTATAGACGACGAGAAGGATCGACCCTCGATCGACATAGCTCAGAATTTGGCGATGACGCCCGATCCAGGCCTTCAACCAGGGTCGCAGCAGCTGCCCGGCGACGAACGGCACCAGAAGCTGCAGCACGATGTCCTTGACGGAACTCGCCGAAATCCCGCCGGTCTGGGACGACAGGATGAAGCTCGCCAGGACCGGCGTGATGACGATGCCGAGCAAATTCGAAATCGAGGCGCAGCATAAAGCTGCCGCGACATTACCCCGGGCGATCGAGGTAAAGGCGATCGAGGATTGCACGGTCGAGGGCAAGAGGCAGAGGAAGGTCAGGCCGAAAGCAAGGTTCGGCCCCAGCAGCGGCTTTGCCAGCCAGGCCAGCCCAATACCTAGAAGCGGGAACAGCACAAAGGTGCTGCACAGGACGGTGACCTGCAATCGCCAATTGGTGATGCCCTGCACTACCGCCTCGGATGACAGCCGCGTGCCATAAAGGAAAAAGAGCAAACCGATGGCAAAATCGGTGACATCCCCCATGACGTCCGCATAGACACCCCGGCAGGGCAAGATAGAGGCAACGCCGACCGTGGCGACAAGCGCCAGGATATAGGGGTCGATCCGCAGCCGGTCGAGCCAACTCTTCACGCTCATGCGCGCAAACCTTCCATCCTCGATAAGCTTAGATTTGATCGCCGGACGTTTCGGTCGGCATTGAACAAACCGCTCGTTTGGCAAAATGGCAGACACTTTGCATCTTGTCCGCCCCTTTTTCGCCGATCGACTTCAATGGAAGATCTTCATTCCACGCCAATGACTGTCGGATTACGGCCGGATCGCCACGAGGTTCACCAAAGTTTCCTCGCGGTCGGCCGGCGGTCGGATGCCGAACCAACGCTCCAGGATTCCCAGGTCAGACCGGCTCCACCAGAGATAGGGATAGGAAACCGATCGGCTTCGGATATCGAAGCCAGCTTTGGCGATCATTTGCAGATATTCCGCCGCCGTGTGCTGCTTATCCATGGGATGGCGGAAGAGGAAGCGGATGAGCCAGGAATGAATGTATTTCTTCGTCGATTCGGCAAAAAGCAGCAGGCCGCCCGGCTTCAGCACGCGGTGAAATTCGGCCAAAGCCGCCTCTTGGTCCATCAGATGATGAAACGTTTGATGACAGAAGATCATGTCGACCGATTCCGGCGGCAGCATCAGCCGCGAACTCGTCGTCTGACGGAACTCGACTGCCAGTTTTTCCTTCGATGCTTCGGCTGCGGCCACCCGCAGCATCTCGGCATCGACATCGATCCCGATCATGCGTTGTGGCTTGAAGCGCTCCGCAAGGAGCTTGAAGGACCGGCCCCGACCGCAGCCAACATCGACGATCACCGGGTAAGATTGTTGACGGCCGTCGATCAAGCGCTCCAGATCGTTCAAGGCGCGCTCCAGCACGTGCTTCGCCCAGGTTTCCGTCTGCAGGAACCAAATGCCGAAACGGGATTCCGGCACATACATTTCTGGAACGAGCTCTTCATTGCGCAGATATTCGGTCTGATACATCGGTCGACCTCAATGATTGTGCCCAACCTCGTCAGCGCGCTGATTCGGAAAATCGCATCATCTGCAACTTTGACGGCAAATGCCACCAATTAAGTTCAATTCCGTTACCGTCCATCAACCCGTCACCGGACTTGATGGCGACAGCCAAATTGAATTCTCCGCCGTGCCGATCATGGGCCAGTTGCCACCGGGAATCGTCGATGCGACATGACCAGATACCGGTCGCTGGCCCCTGCTCAGCTCGATCACGACGGTCCGTCAGTTGCGACAGTCCATGGCCTGTCGCTTTTGCCATCGCTTCCCGCAAAGACCAGATCCGATAGAAAGCCCCCACACCCTCATGTTCGACTCTGCCGATTTCCAATGGGCCGAAACAGGCGGTGGCGATGCCACGCCAATCCCTACCCGGACGGGCGACTTCCAGATCGATGCCGATCTCACCCTCGCTCGCCAGGGCACAGGCAACCCAGCCGCCCGAATGCGTCATTGAGACAGAAGGCGCCAGATCATCGCTGTCGCCGCGTAATACCGGGCGTCCCGACGGTTCCTTGTGAAGAGTCCAGCGCGTCGCCCCGGCGCCGATAGCGCCGTTCGACAGATCCAAGAGCAAAGCGCGCGCCAAGCGACTGCGGTGCTTCCCGGCGGGAATATCCGTCAGTAGCTGGTGCCAGCGTTCCGTCAACGCTCCTGCAGCGGTATCGGCCTCATGTATAATCGACAAAAAAGCCATTTAATTCAATCTACTAACTATAAACCACGAAGCTTTCATAAATTCGCCAGGACGTATTATAATGAAATAGGTACAAGGTCGGGGAGAGCTACGGGGGGTTATGTCGGAGGCGCTATCCCAAGAGTGGATGCCTATCCGTCGTGTGTGGAGCAATGGTTAACGTTAGTATGTGTCAGCAGGAGGCCCGACCGACCGCCTCGAAAATGCTTTTTCGCTCATGCGATGGGGCTGTTCCAGCCGCCAGCATAGTTTAAGCGGGTCCTGATGCACGATATGATGCTTCATGATCTCCTTATCTCAATCGACGATTGGTTTGCCTGGGCCCCCGGTATCGAAAACCGGTCAGCTTGGCGTGCCTGGGCCGGCCGAAGCGAGATATCTGAGCGGGGAAACGTCGAGACACCGCCGGACGGACTTGTCACGTTGCCGATGATGTTGCGCCGACGGATTGACAGCTTCAGCCAGAAAGTCATCGGCGCTGCCTTGGCCTGCGGGGAACTGCACAACGCCCGATATGTCTTTGCCTCACGCCACGGCGAATTCGGCCGGACGCGCCGCATCCTGGGCGATCTCAGCGATCAGCAGCTGCCCTCGCCGGCGGATTTCAGCATGTCGGTACATCATGCCCTCGCCGGCCTACTGTCGATCCATACCGGGAATAAAGCCGGCCATAGCACGATCGCGGCAGGTGCTGATTCCTTCGGCTATGGATTGCTGGAGGCCGTGACCACGTTGGCAGAACAACCGGATCAACCCGTTCTGCTGGTCTGCTATGACGAGCCACTTCCCTGTGAATATCAGAGCCTCACACATACGGAGAGCTCGGCACTGCCGATCATTCTCGCTTTGAAATTAAGCCGCAGCAAGAATGCAGCAGGTTCCATCAATTTTTTCGCCGCTCCCGCGGCTGGCGGCCGCTCCACCGCCGGGCTGGCGCGTGATTTTCTTGATTTCTATCTTTCCGATCGCGATAGCGGCGGCTCGACGGGTGAACGTCTGGCCTGGCGGTGGCGTCGTGCTGCTTAGCCTCGATCGCGGCTGGCGCCTGATCGCCACAGGCTTCGCCTTCGCGCTGATTTTCGGCGGGGGCGCTCTTGCTGCACTGACGATCCTGCCGGTAATCGGCGGCCTCAGCCTTTCCGGATCCAACGGCACACGCAATGCGCAGCGCACCATTCAAGGCTTCTTCCGATTTTATGTTTCCATGCTGCAGACCCTCGGCCTGATCAGATTAAGCGTCGATAGCATCGACCGGCTGGCGACCATCAAGGGCCATCTGGTGATCGCAAATCATCCGACCTTGCTGGATGTCGTTTTGCTGATGGCTTTCATTCCGCGTGTTCAATGCATCGTCAAACATGAACTTTGGAACAGCCGTTATCTGGGCGGCGTCGTGCGAATGGCCGGATACATTCCCAATAACCTGGAACCGGAAGCACTTTTGAACGCCTGCAGGCGCTCCATCGATCTCGGCGACAATCTGCTGATCTTCCCCGAAGGGACACGGACCAGGCCCGGCGAGGCGTTGCACTTCCATCGCGGCTTTGCCAACATCGCCCTGCTGACCAAGGCGCGGATTCAGCTGATCACCATCTCTTGCAATCCGCTTACCTTGACAAAAGGGGAACCCTGGTGGCGCATTCCGTTGCGGCGTCCGCATTTCAAGATCGCGGTCGGTGACAGCCTGGATTCCAAAAGGTTGCTGGATGAGCAAAGCCGATCGCTCGCGGCCAGAGCCCTGGTCCGACACATTGAAAACTATTACGGTGAACAACTTGCAACTGGATGACCTGGAACGCGATCTCAAGGAATTGATCGTCAAGACGCTGAAGCTGGAAGGGATTCAACCCGGCGATATCAGCAGCGACGAGCCCTTGTTCAATGACGGGCTGGGTCTGGATTCGATCGACGCCCTCGAACTCGGCGTCGCCATTCGTAAAACATACGGCGCCAAGATCGAGACGATCACCGACGAGGTAAAGGCGCATTTTGCAACCGTCCGCAGTCTGGCAAAGTTCATCCAGACGCTGCGCAAGGATTGAGAAGAATGTTATCGCGTGACGAAATCTATCAGACCTTGCGCGGCTATCTGATAGATATGTTCGAGGTTCCACCGGAAAAGATCACGCCGGAGGCGCGGCTTTACGAAGATCTCGATCTCGACAGCATCGATGCCGTCGATCTCATCGTGAAGCTGCAGGAATTTACCAACCGCAAGTTCAAAGCCGAAGAGTTCAAATCGGTTCGACAGGTAAGCGATGTCCTCGATCGTGTCGAAACCATCCTCGCGGAATAAATCGGCCTCCGCCCTGACCATCGCTTTTGCGGTGGTCGGCGTCGCATATCCGTTTGCTGTCTATTTCGCGCGGGACATGATCTCGCCGCGCGGCTTTGTTGCCGTCGCCCTGATCCTGCTCGGCCTGCGCCTGATCGTGGGACGATCGGATCTGGCGCGATCATGGCGGACGCCGCTCCTCACCGCGGGCATCGTCCTGCTGATTTCGACCTTCCTAAGCCCCGCCTTTGCTGAAAAGGCCTATCCCGCTCTGATGAGTTTGGCCGCCGCCAGTGTATTCGCCTGGTCGCTCCGTCATCCGCCCAGCCTGATCGAGCGGTTTGCGCGGTTGACTGTCGATGCCTTGCCACCCGAGGGTCAAATCTACTGTCGCAACGTGACGATCATCTGGGTGCTCTGGCTAACGGCTAATGCCGTCATTTCGGCCGCTCTGGCACTTTGGGGAAGCCTCGCCGTCTGGACCCTCTGGACCGGCCTTATCTCCTATGTTGTCGCCGGAACACTTTTTGTGGGCGAAATCTGCTTCCGCCATTTGATCCGTGGGTATCGGCCAAATACATGACCAGCCGTTCTATTTCGCGGCTTTTTGTCGAAAGCCGCGCCCCTGATCAGATCGTCGCCATCACCCATGACAGGCAGATCGACCTCGCCCAATTTCACCGGGATGTTGCCATCAATGCCATGCGGCTGCGACAGATGGCCTGCAACCGTGCTTTGCTCGGCTGTTCCGATACCTATTGGGCCGCCGTCGGCCTGCTGGCGCTATTCCATGCCGGCGCAAGTGCGGTGATGCCGCAAAACATGCGGCCTGACTCTTTGGCAACCATTGATGACCGGTGGGATTGCGTGGTCTGCGATACGCCGCCAGGGCCAGGTCACAACGTCTTCACATTGCTTCCGTCTGAAGGCGATACACCGTCCTTATCCGCGCTGGATCCGGATGCTTGTCATCTTGACATTTTTACCTCGGGATCGACCGGCCGACCGAAGCGCGTGGCAAAGACGCTATCCCTGCTCGAACGGGAAGCCGCGGCTGTCGAGCAGCTATTCGGCGGTAGACTTGTCCCATCGAGCCATGTTCATGCGACGGTATCGCATCAGCATTTGTACGGCCTCACCTTCGGACTCATCTGGCCCCTTTATGCCGGTCGGCCGTTTCACGGCCAGACCCATGAGATCTGGGAAACGGTTCTGGCAACCAAGCTGGGCGGCGCCGTGCTGATCACCAGCCCGGCTCATCTGACCCGTCTATCAGGTTTCTCTCCTCTGCCCGAGGCTAGGCGGCCGGCGCTGATCTTGTCGGCCGGGTCTCCGCTGCCAGCGTTTGCCGCGCAGGAGGCCGCGCAGATTCTCGGTACCGCCCCGACCGAGATCTTCGGCAGCACGGAAACCGGCGCTGTTGCCTGGCGCAATTGGACGGCCCCGGTCCCGGCCCCGACCCCGGCTTGGCGTCCCCTGCCCGGCGTCGATGTCCAACGCCTTGCAGATGGCCGCATGTCCGTTGCTTCTCCGTTCATCGCCGGCAACAGCCAGCGATACACAGGCGCCGATCTGATTATCGTGCAGGAAGATGGAAGTTTTGAGGCCTTGGGACGAACGGACGACATCGTCAAGGTCGAGGGCAAGCGCGTCAGCCTGATGGAGATCGAGGCACAGCTGCGGCAATCCCCGCTAGTCACCGATGCTGCCGTGACGATCTTGACCGGCGATCAGCCACGCCTCGGTGCTCTCATCGTTCCCAGCGATGAAGGCGCCTTGGAACTGCGGGCGCTCGGTACCTTTCGCTTCGGTCAATTGCTGCGACGGCAATTGACCGCACGCCTGGAATCGACTGCTCTGCCGAAAAGCTGGCGGTTCGTATCGGCCATACCCTCGGTCGATCTTGGCAAAAGACGGACAGCCGATATTCTGGCTCTCTTTGCCGAGAATGTGCAGCCGGCGGGGAATATGCCGGAAGCCACGCCGGAGCAGCCCGACGAGCCGGAACTGCGCAGCAAGCGCACCATGCCCGACGGGATAGAACTCGACCTCTTTATTCCGGTTGCATTGCGGCAGCTCGACGGACATTTCCCGAATCTGCCGATCGTCCCAGGTGTTGCCCAGATCGATTGGGCTGCCAAATACGCCGCGCGCCATCTCAATCTGGGCGACGGCGTCGCAATGTCGCTGCAAGTCAAGTTTCGACGTGTGATGTCGCCAGGCCACGAGGTTACCTTGGTGCTCAAGCATCAACCCGAGCGGCGGCGCATGTCTTTTACCTATCGTCAGCAGGATGAGGTTCTGGCATCCGGCAGTTTTTCTTTGGCGACGACGTGACGGCATCGTTTCGTCCTTGCGCCATCATCCCCACGCGCAATCATTGGCTCGCCATCGATCGTGTTGTCGCGGCCTTGCGCGCACTCGACCTGCCTGTCTTCGTCATCGATGATGGCAGCGACGAGCCTGCGCGTACCGCTTTGGCCGGTTTGAAAACGCAGGACCTTGGGGGCGGGTTTCATCGCTTCGAGGTCAATCAGGGCAAGGGGGGAGCCGTCCTGCAGGGCGTTCAAATGGCATTGGCAGCGGGCTATAGCCATGCCGTACAGGTCGACGCCGATGGTCAGCATGATCTGAGCGCCTTGCCGAAGCTGCTCGAGCGCGCCAGAAGACACCCCGAAGCCCTGGTCACCGGTGTGCCGAGCTATGACGCCTCCGTCCCGGTTGGTCGGGCTATCGGTCGCTGGATCACCCATGTCTGGGTCTGGATCGAAACACTGTCTTTCCGCATTCGCGACAGTATGTGCGGGTTTCGCGTCTACCCGCTGGCACCCCTGGCCGCCTTGCTCGCCGACGGGATACGCCTGGGACGGCGGATGGATTTTGACACCGAGATCATGGTGCGCCTGTTCTGGCGCGGCACCCCCGTCAGCAGCCTGCCGGTCGCCGTCACCTATCCGCCGGAGAACACCTCGAACTTCGATATGCTGCGAGACAACTGGCTGATCAGCCTGATGCATGTGCGCCTGGTCCTGACCATGCTGGCCAACCTGCCCCGCATCCTGGCACATCGTCCACCACGCTTGGATGACCAGCATTGGTCATGGCTGGCCGAACGCGGCACCTCCTGGGGTTTGCGGTTTTGTCTGGCGAGTTATCGATTGCTCGGCCGATCGGGTTGCCGGATCGTGCTGACGCCGGTCGTCCTGTATTTCTATCTGACCGGCGGCGAGCAGCGGCGGGCCTCGCATCAATTCCTCATCCGGGCCTTCCGCGCCAAGAACTGGCAGCGTCGGCCGGGCTTCTTTGACGGTTATCGGCACTTCCTGTCTTTCGCGAGCCGTTCATTGGATACATTTGTCGGCTGGGCCGGCCATGTGCCGGCCGGCACCATCCGGCATGAAAACGATGCCGATCTCAAGGAAGCGTCAGCGAATAAACACGGCGCGCTCATCGTCGTGTCACATCACGGCAATGTCGACTTCTCCCGTGCGCTCCTGGATGATGCCTCACGCGAACGGCTGGTCATCCTGGTCCATACGCGGCATGCGGAGAACTACAACAAGGTTCTGCGCGAATTCCGCCCAACGGCGGCGGTCAATACCTTTCAGGTGACGGAACTCGGGCCAGAGACGGCCATTGCCTTGAAAGACTATGTCGAAGGGGGGAAATGGGTCGTCATCGCCGGTGACCGCACGCCGATAAAAAGCCAAGGCTATGTGGCCAATGTGCCATTCCTGGGCGAAAAGGCCCCCTTCTCATTGGGTCCCTATCTGCTGGCCGCCCTTCTGGAATGCCCGGTCTACCTACTGTTCTGCCAACGCGACGGTCAGCATCATCGCCTGACCTTCGAGAAATTCGCAGAACGGATCGAGCTGCCGCGCCATGACCGGCTGACCCAATTGCGGGATTACGCCCGACAATTCGCCGTGAAGCTTGAGGAACAGACGTTGCGCGATCCCTTTCAATGGTACAACTTCTTTGACTTTTGGGCGCCGCAACGCGAGGCGGATTGACATATGATATCAGCCGAAGTGGAAATCACGGCCCAGTTCTACGACCTTGATCCCATGCAGGTCGTCTGGCATGGCAACTATACCCGTTTTTTGGAACAGGCACGCTGCGCCCTGCTCGACAAGATCGGCTACAACTATCCGGAAATGGAAAAGTCCGGCTTCTTATGGCCGATCGTCGATCTGCGTATCAAATTCGTGCGGCCAGTACGCTATACCCAGACCATCCGGGTTGAGGCAACGCTGCAGGAATATGAAAACAGGCTGAAGATCGCCTATCGGTGTCGGGACAAAGCGAGCGGCGAGACCTTGACCAAAGCCCATACCGTGCAGGTCGCCGTTGACGCCGCCAGCGGGGAGCTTTGCCTGGAATCACCGCCGATCCTGATCGATAGGATACGGAGATTTCTGTGAACAAACTGATTGCGCTTTTCACTCTCTTGATCGTCGCGTTCCCGTCGCTTGCAAAAGCCGACGATCTGAAAGTCGGGCAGCCTCTGGCACCGGGCCAGGTGCTGCGCGGGCAATTCGTCCAGGAGCGGTCATTGGAGGGCTTTAAAGCTCCGTTGAAGAGCGAGGGCCGTTTCGTCGTGGCAGCCGGCCGCGGCTTGATCTGGATCGTCGAAAAGCCTTTCCCGACGACGACCGTCATTACGCCCGCCGGCCTGGTCCAGGAAGCGCGCGGGAACGAGACACTTCGCCTCGCTGCATCACGCATCCCCTTTATGTCGCGGCTTTACGACATGCTGAGCGGGACCATGAGCGGCGATTGGAGCCGGATGAAAGAGGATTTCAACGTCGAATCCTCCGGCTCGGACAAGAACTGGCAGTTGCGCCTGACCCCAGCAAAGTCCAGCAACAATGCGGCATTGCCGATCCAGGAAATGGATGTGCAGGGCGATCGCTTTGTGAATACCGTTGATATTAGCAGGCCGAATGGCGACCGCGATAAATTAAATTTCCACGACCAAAGCGTCGGTACGCAGCCGCTTTCGGCAGACGAAGCCAAGCTGCTGGACAACGCCAATAAGCAATGAGACGGTTGCTTGCCCTTCTCTGGCTGGTCGTCCTGCTGGTTCTAGGCGGGCATCTGATCTGGGCCATGCATGCCGGCTTACGCTTCAGCACGGATATTCTGGCGCTGCTGCCCCGCGAAGCAGAAACGCCGATCATCGAGCAGGCCAATGAAGCCGTCACGGAAACATTTTCGCGACGTATCGTTCTCCTGGTGGGAGATCAAGATCGCGCCACTGCGCGGGCGGCGGCGACAACCCTTCAGGAAACGTTGCATAAGACGGGCCTGGTCAAGGTCGATGCTGACGCTTTCAGCGAGGAGCGCCTGAAGAAACTGGGCGGCCTTTATTTTCCCTATCGCCAAAACCTGCTGTCGCCGCGTGACAGATCATTGCTGTTGGCCGGCAAAGGCGAAGAGATCGCTACCTCTGCATTGTCGCAGATTTATAGTCTGGTCGGCATGACCGATGCCCGGTTGATCGCACAGGACCCCTTTCTGCTCCTGCAATCCTTCCTGACCCAGCTGCCGCTTCCGATGTCCCGCCTGGCGCTCGATGACGGCATGCTGTCGGTGCAAGATGGCAGCCGTACCTGGATTCTACTCAGCGGTCAGTTGACCGGCGAACCCTTTGCGATCGATGTCCAGGAACAACTGGTCGGTGCGCTCGACGCCAAACTGGCGACATTGATGCAAACGACACCGGATCTGCAGGTGAAACGCCTGGGTGCCGTCTTCTTTGCCCATGACAGTTCCAAAGTGGCGATGGCGGAAACATCGACATTGGGCCTGATCTCCCTCATCGGTTCGGTTGTTCTGCTCGTTCTCGTCTTCCGACGTCTGGCGCCTTTATGGCAGAATATGCTGGTCATCGCGATCGGTGCCGGCGTTGCGCTGTCAGTCTCCCTGATGCTCTTCGATCAGCTTCACGTCGCCGTCCTGCTGTTCGGCGTCAGTCTGATCGGCATCGCGATCGATTATGGCATGTATTACTACAGCAGCCTGTTCGATCCTGAGTGCCGCACGCCCGAGCAGCGGCTGCGAAGCGTCTTTGCCGGAATCGGCCTGGGCTTCGTGACCACGCTGATCGGCTATGCCGTTCTCATTCTCGCCCCCTTTCCCGGCTTACGGCAGATCGCCATCTTCTCCGTCATTGGCCTGACCGGTTCGTTCATCACCGCCGTGCTTTGGTTTCCGCTGCTCGATCGCAACCCGCCCGCCAGGCATGGGGCGGCCATGCTGCGGGCCGCAGGCGCGTTATGGCGGTTTTGGGAAGTGCCGCAATTGCGGCTGATCCGCTGGGGCATCATCGTTGCCTTATGTTTACTCACCGCGATCGGGCTGCCACGCCTGCATGCCGATGACGACGTTCGCCATCTGCAATCTCTGTCCGCCGACTTGCTGGCACAGCAAAACGACATTCAGCGGCTGATCGGCAGCACGGGCATGACGCAGTTTCTTCTGATCCATGCCCAGGACGATGAAACCGCCTTGCAGCGTGAAGAACAGCTTGATCCGCTGCTGCGGCAATTGCGGGACAAGGGACAGTTGGCCGCCTATCAGACACCTGCAGCTTATATTCCCTCCGCGGCGCGGCAACGCGAAAACCGTCAGCTTGTCGAGACAGCGCTGGAGAAACCCTATCTGGCGGCACAGTTGCAGCAACTCGGCCTGCCGGAGCCGACCGCCAATATGAGCACGTCCGACGCCGTCCTGACGATCGATAAAGCCAAAGAGGCGGGTGCCGTGCCGTTTCTGCAGCATCTTGTCTTAAAGCCCGGCATCCATATCGTCACGATCGACGGATTGACTGAGCCGGAGGCGCTTCGTGCCGCCATTGCCGGCATGGATGGTGTTCGCCTTGTCGACCCGGCCGGCGATTACAGCAACCTGCTGGCGAAATACCGTCATCGTGCCTTGTGGCTGATCGTGGTCTCGATCCTGTTGATGATGCCGGTCCTGATCTGGCGCTACGGGTGGCTTGGCGCCATCCTGGTGAAAGCGCCATCGGTTGCATCCATATGCCTGACCTTTGCCATCCTCGGATTGGCGGGCGAAAGCTTCAACTTCTTTCATGCCATGGCCCTGATCCTGGTCCAGTCGATCGGCGTCGATTATGCGGTTTTCTGCGCCGAGAGCACCGACAATAGGCGGGCCGTGACCATGCTGGGGGTCTGGCTGTCGGCTCTGGCCACCTTGCTGTCATTTGGCGTCCTGGCCTTCAGCCAAGTAGCAGCCGTGCATGCCTTCGGCCTGACGATGCTGATCGGCATCCTTCTTGCTTTCGTGCTCTCGCCCATCGCTGGCGGGGCCCGGAAACCTGGCAAAAAGGGCAAGACGTGACGGGAATGTTCTGCCAAACATATGCGCCTGGGACGCTAAATCAGGGGCGAGTAAAAGGCTGGAACGTCATGAAGGTCTTATGCAGATGGCTGGCGGTTGCGCTGCTGCTGGGTGGTTGCGCTTCACCGGCACGGGACACGACGGCATTATTGGCCCCTGGTCTGCCGCTGGCGCTTCCCCGCCCCGCCGATATGGGCAGCAGCATCGAAGCCGTCCAGATGATCACCGCCCATCATGACGGCCAGGAATTTGCCTTCGAGGCCCATCTCAGCATCACGTCGCAGCGAGTCTTGCTGGCCGGCGTCGACCCAATGGGACAGCGGGTCATGACGGTCACCTGGCAAGACAACGACATCAAGGTCGATGCTTCCCCATTCCTGCCGAAGGAAGTCCGCCCCGGCGCCATGCTGGCCGATATTGTTGCGCTCTATTGGCCTGAGGCCGTTGTCCGCCGGGCACTCGCACCGGCCGGAGGAACGCTTGCCACCACCCCCGATACCCGTGCAGTCTTTGACTCCAAGGGACGAGAAGTCCTCCGGGCCGAATATCAATCCGGCAGCGACCATCCATGGTCCGGTGGCTTGCACTACCGCAATCTGGCTTGGGGCTATGACATCGACGTCGAAACGCTGCAGGTGAGCCAATGACATCCGCCGCGCTCGGTATACAGGCTGTCGGTATTGTCTCGCCGATCGGGGGGGACAGGCAAACCGTTGCCACAGCACTCGCTGCCGGTACCCGGGCCGGCCTGATCCCACGGTCGGATCTGGTTCCGGGGAAGACCGTGCATGTGGGCGCCATCCGCGAAGACCTGCCTGCCGTACCGGCTGATTTGGCAGTCTATGATTGCCGGAACAATCGCGCCATGCTGGCGGCCCTGGCGCAGATTCGGGATGACATCGAGACCGCAATCAGCCGTCTCGGTCGCCACCGGATCGCCGTCCTTCTTGGCACCAGCACGGGCGGCATCGCCGAAGGGGAAGCCGCCTACCTCGCCTTTCGGCAGACTGGAAACTGGCCGCAAAGCTTCAGCTATCGGCAGCAGGAGGTCGGCGGTCTGGCCGATTTCGTTGCCCGTTTCCTCGGTCTGACAGGGCCTGCCTATACCGTTGCAACGGCCTGCTCATCCAGCGGCAAGGCTTTTGCGTCAGCCCGTCGCCTGATCAAAGCCGGCCTCTGCGACGCAGCATTGGTCGGTGGTGCCGATACCTTGTGCCGCATGACGGCAAACGGCTTCAGCACGCTTGAGGCGGTCTCTGCCGGTCTCTGCAATCCCTTCAGCGCCAACCGCGACGGGATCAATATCGGCGAGGCCGCCGCCGCCTTCCTGCTGACACGCGAGCCGGCGCCGGTCCAGTTGCTCGGGATCGGCGAAAGCTCGGATGCCCATCACGTCAGCGCGCCTGACCCGGAAGGCCGCGGTGCCGGCGAAGCCATGCGGCTGGCGATAACCGATGCCGGCTTGGATGCGGCGGATATCACCTATATCAACCTGCATGGCACGGCCACGCCGCTCAATGACTCGATGGAAGGCAAGGCCGTCAATGCCCTGTTTGGCTCAACCATTGCCTGCAGCTCGACCAAATCAATGACCGGCCATACGCTGGGCGCCGCCAGTGCCTGTGAAGCTGCCTTTGTCTGGCTGACCCTGCACCCGGATTACAATGCCGGCCTGCTCCCCCCGCATCTCTGGGATGGCATCGCCGATCCGACGATACCGCCGCTGGACCTGACCCGGCCCGGCACGCATATTTCGACCGCCGGCAAAACCGCCATGCTCAGCAACTCTTTCGCGTTCGGCGGCAGTAACGTCACCCTGGCTTTCGGCAGGGGATAGGCCAAATGGCGTTCGAATTTCCTCCCATCGACATGCTGTTGCCCCATGCCAAGCCGATGATTCTGCTCGATCGCGTGGTCTATCGTGACGCCGCCCGGATCATCACGGAAGTGGACATCCGGCCGGAAATTCCTTTTTTTGTACCCGGACAAGGTATTGCCGCCCACGTCACCCTGGAATATATGGCGCAGAGCTGCGGCGCCTTCGTCGGCGCCTTGGCCATGGAGTCCGGCAAGCCGGTGCGGGTCGGCTTCCTATTGGGAACACGGGATTTTATCAGCCGAGTAGCTTGGTTCAGACCGTCCGATGTGCTGTCCGTCACAGCAGCGCTGGCTTTTCAGGACGACGAGATGGCCGTGTTTGATTGCCGCGTTGCGCAACATGGCCAAGATGTTGTAACTGCACAGCTTACCGTCTACCAGCCGGCGGATGTTGCCGCCATGCTGGCCAGTCAGGGGATTGGTTCAACCATATGAAGACGATTTTGGTTACAGGCGCCAGCAAAGGCATCGGCAGCGCCACCGCCAAACGGCTGGCACAAGACGGTTTCACCGTGGTGGTCCATTACGGCCGCGACGAAGCCGGCGCGACCGCCGTCGCTGACGAGATTCGTCGGGCAAAAGGCGCCGTGCGTTTGCTACCATTCGATATTGCCGATCGCGCCGCATGCCTGCAGGCCTTGGAAGCCGACATGGCGGAACACGGGACCTATTGGGGTGTTGTTCTCAACGCCGGCATCGCCCGGGATGGTGCATTTCCGACTTTGAGCGATGCCGATTGGGACGATGTTCTCGGAACCAATCTCGACGGATTCTACAATGTGCTGAAACCGCTCGTCATGCCGATGGTATCGGCACGCCAGGGCGGCCGCATCATTACATTGTCATCGGTCGCGGGATTGGCGGGCAATCGCGGCCAGGTAAACTACAGTGCTGCCAAGGCCGGGATCATCGGGGCCACAAAAGCGCTGGCGATTGAACTGGCAAAACGTAACATCACCGTGAATTGCGTCGCCCCTGGCGTGATCGAGACGCAGATGACATCGGAGCTGCCGGCGGAAGAGGTCATGAAAATGATCCCGATGCGCCGTTTCGGCAAGCCAGACGAGGTCGCCGCCATGATCTCCTTTCTATGTTCCGACGATGCAGGCTATATCACGCGCCAAGTCTTTTCGGTGAATGGCGGGATGTTCTGATGCGCCGGGTCGTCATCACAGGGATCGGCGGCGTCACCGCCCTCGGTAATAGCTGGGAGGAAATCCGCCCCCATATGGAACGCGGCGAAACGGCAATTCGCTATATGAAGGAATGGGAGCGCTTCGACGGGATCAATACCCGGCTTGCAGCGCCGATTACCGGCTTTTCGTTGGACGACGAGCGTTATCCACGCAAGAAGATCCGCACCATGGGCCCTGTGGCGCGGATGTCGGTATATGCGACAGAGCGCGCCCTGGCTGATGCCGGTCTTTTGGGCGATCCCATCGTGGGTAATGGTCGCACAGGTATCGCCTACGGCTCCTCTTTCGGCAGTCCCGCCCCTGTTCTCGGTTTTGCTGAACTGATGACGACCGGCCGCTCCAAAACGTTGAATGCGACCAGCTATATCCAGATGATGAGTCACACCGCAGCGGTGAATATTGGTCTCTTCTTCGGCATCACCGGGCGTGTCATCCCGACCTCAAGTGCCTGCACCTCCGCCAGCCATGCACTCGGCTATGCTGCCGAGGCCATTCGCTGGGGCAAGGTCGATGTCATGATTGCTGGTGGTGCGGATGAACTGGATGTCACTCAATCTGCGGTCTTCGATACGTTATTCGCCACCAGCACACGAAACGATCAGCCCGAAGCTTCACCACGTCCCTATGATCGCGACCGTGATGGCCTTGTGATCGGTGAAGGTGCCGTCACCTTCATTCTGGAAGAACGTGAACGGGCCATTGCCCGAGGCGCCCGTATTCACGCGGAACTGGTCGGATTCGGCAGCAATTCCGATGGCAATCACGCGACACAGCCCAAAGCTGAAAGCATGGCCATCGCCTTGAATGAGGCACTGCAAGATGCGGGGCTGCCGCCCAGCGCCATCGGTTATGTCAACGGCCATGGGACAGCGACTGAATGGGGCGATATTGCTGAGACACAGGCGACCCACACGGTCTTTGGCAGCCGGATGCCCATTCACTCCCTGAAATCATATTTTGGTCATTCGCTGGGCGCTTGCGGCACACTAGAGGCCTGGCTCGGTATCGAGATGATGCGGGACCAGCTCTTTTTCCCAACAGCCAATCTCGACCATGTTGATCCCCGTTGCGCGGAGCTGGATTATCTCATGGCAACGCCACGTGCTCTTGATATCGAATATTTCATGTCCAATAACTTTGCCTTCGGCGGCCTCAATACTTCCTTGATCTTCAAGCGGTATTAGCCGCGCCTTTCCGGTCCAGCAAAAGGAAGCGATCATGCATCAAAGATTCACGATTTCCGCGTTGTTCGCCATCGGCCTTGTCATTGCCGGCTGTGCATCTGACCAGGGCGGTAGTGAGTCGAGCCCCGCTCAGACTGCGATCATCGGCTCTACCGACTGGTCAAAGAGCGAGACGATAACCGTCGATCTTGCGGATTACAGCTTCACACCCAGCAAACTCACCTTTCAGCACGGCCAGCCTTATCAGCTTCATATCGTTAACAAGTCAACTCATTCGCATACCTTCAGCTCGGATACCTTCTTCAAGGCGATTGCCGTACAGAAAATGTTGAAGAATGGCGCCAACTCGAGCACCGCTGATCTGGACGAGGATATCGATTTTGCGCCGGGAGAAGTGATCGATCTCTATTTCGTCGCCGACAAGCCGGGTAACTACGATCTCTATTGCGGTAAATTCATGCATGAGATGTTGGGGATGGATGGCCAGATCACAGTGATGTGAGACGCGTCATAGCCGTCGCGGAAGGCATGCCGCATCATGCCAATGTCGTAAAACTGGAAAACTGAAATCTCAGAGGGGGAGATGTGATGAAGCCTAGCACCATGGCGGGAGCCGTATTGCTGGTGTCGGCGATCGTCGCCGGAAGCCATCCGGCGGCTGCACGCGATACACGGTACGAATTGAAGATTGATGATGTGAAGAGCGACTCACGGTACAAGGAGAGCGTGCCGCAGAACGTCACTTTCTATTTCAACAAGCAGCAACCACCGAACGCCGGCAAGGACCTTGGCGAATTCGTCACCAACCGCAAGACCAACTCCGTCGGGCGGCCGGATGAGGAAGCCTGCCGATGGGCGATGATGTCCGCGCTGAAAGAACTCGGCGAACGCGCCGTGAGCGAAGGCGGTAACGCCGTCATCAATGTCGTCAGTTACTATAAGAAGAACGTCTTTGCCAGTGATACGCTGTATGAATGCCATGCAGGCGCATTCGTCGCCGGCGTCGCGCTCAAAGGCACTGTTGTCAAAATCGGCAATTGAGCGGCATCTGGTGTTGCGGTCGGCCATTGCTTGAGTAGAAAGGCGGGTACGCCAAATCGCGCATCCGCCTCTTCGCCTGGTACGGCCTATTGCCGATTTGCCTCTTCCAAACCCGTCGGCCCGCCGACGGGTTTGTCGTAATTGCGCTCCAGATATTCCCGAAACACCGTCGCGATTCGATTGAGCATGTCGTTATCCGTCGCGCCAACACTCCATGCCCCGCCCATGGCCGCAGCCCGCTGATAGAATTCAGGCTCGGCAATCACCGCTTTCGTCTCAGCATCGATGAGCTTCACTTTCATCACGACAGCGGAACTACCGGCGAGGGCGCCGGCGAAGAAGCGCGCACCACCACCGACGAACTTCAAATCTTGAACATAAGGCTGTATCTGCAAATTGCATCCACCTGCATCTTGCTTCTCCCAGGAAGCGATTAGCGGCTTGATATGTTGTTGAAGATTGCCGTCGATCTTCGCCAAGGCCTCCGCCTCTTCCTTTGCTGCCGGTGACGCTTCCATCGGCAGCAATTGGAAATGCGAAAAATGCGCCAGCGATTCCGTCGGCGGCGGGTTGTTCTGCGTCGACGGCGCGATATTTGTCACGCAGCCTGCAAGAACCAATGCAAAAGCGGTATAAAACAACATAGCCACGTCACGACGGTATCGCCGTATTTTCATTAAATCCCCCAGAAAAAGATTGTCTCGACAGCACAATAATCGGTGCAGATTTCTCCCGCAATCTGGCCCCGCAGCAATCCGACTGGACGGCCGCCTGTCCTTTACGATATAGGCAAGCCTTTCTTAGCCGTCTCTGCCGTTCTGTGCAGACGATGGTCGGCGGTATCAACCGAGCAAAGATTGTTGGCGGCGATGCGTGTGCTGGTGCTTGGCGGTGGAGTCATTGGAATCTCCAGCGCCTATTACCTGGCCAAGGCCGGGCATGAGGTAACTGTAATCGATCGGCAGTCTGGCGTCGGGCTTGAAACGAGTTTTGCCAATGCCGGCCAAGTCTCACCGGGCTATTCAGCGCCCTGGGCCGGCCCCGGCTTGCCCTTGAAAGCGATCAAGTGGCTGTTCATGCAGCATCGGCCGCTGGTGATCTGGCCTCAAGCGGATCCTGCCTTCTGGCGCTGGGGTCTTGCGATGCTGCGCAACTGCACGGCAAGGCGCTACGAACGTAACAAAGCCTGGATGGTGGGGATCGCTGAATATAGCCGTGATTGCCTGCGAGACCTGCGCCGAAACGCCAGCATCGACTACGACGAACGTTCGCTTGGCACGTTGCAGCTTTTCCGCAACCAGCAGCAATTGGATAGCACGTCCTCCGACATTGCTATCCTGCAGCGCTATGGCGTTCCCTTCGAGCTGCTGGATCGTACCGGCTGTGTCGCACGTGAACCGGGGCTCTCGCAGGTTCGCGAAAAAATTATCGGCGGCCTGCGATTGCCCGGCGATGAAACCGGCGATTGTTTCAAGTTCACCCAACGTCTGGCCGATCTTGCTGCCGGCATTGGCGTACAATTTCGCTATGGCGAGCGCATAGATACGTTGCTCCATGATGGCCGGCGGATGACAGGGATACGCACCCAGTCTGGCAACATAACGGCCGATTCTTATGTACTGGCGCTCGGCAGCTACTCACCGCTCCTGCTGCAGCCGCTTGGCATTCGGCTACCGGTCTATCCGGTCAAAGGCTATTCCCTGACAGCGAAGCTTCTCGACAACAACAAGGCGCCCGTCTCAACCATCATGGACGAGACCCACAAGGTCGCCGTCACGCGACTCGGTGAGCGCATTCGCGTGGGGGGCACGGCGGAACTGGCCGGCTATAATCTACGGCTGCGCCAGCCGAGACGACGGGCACTGGAGCATGTCTTGACGGATCTTTTTCCAGGTGGCGGCGATGTCGCATCCGCAACCTTTTGGACCGGCCTCAGACCGATGACCCCACACGGCGCCCCTATTATCGGTTCGACCCGCTATGCCAACCTCTATTTGAACACTGGCCATGGCACACTCGGCTGGACAATGGCAGCCGGTTCCGGCCGAGTCTTGGCGGATATCGTATCGGGCCGTAAACCCGAAATTGATCTGTCCGGCCTTACGCTATAAGGCTGAAGAAAGGCTCAATGGCGAATTTATCTGGGGAAAACTGCGAAAATCGGCGGAAAATGCGGTGAAATAGGCATTCCCGCACATAGCCGGCCTTGGAAGCGCGGCAAAGTTACGAGATACTATGAAGGTTATGAGTGAGTCGCGGAACGCCTCGGACTGGCGTTGCTGACAGGGGAAGAATAGTTCGCCGGATCGGATCTGCCCAAGTCACGCTGGGATTTGAAGTTACGGTTACGGCATGATTCTTTCGTTTACGAATCTTTAAAGAGGAGACAAGAGTACATGGCACTTAAAGCATCGAGCAAGGCTGCTCCGAAGGCCGCCGCGAAAGGCGAGAAGAAGGTCGCGCCGGCGACCATTACCCTGAAGCAGATTGCAGCGGAAATCGCTGCGTCGCACGAACTTCCCAAGAAGCAGGCGGATGCGATCCTGACCGATATGGTTGGCCTCGTGACGAAGAATTTGAAGAAGGGTGTTCGTATCCGTATCGCTGGTCTCGGCATCCTGCAGGTGCGCAAGCGCGCTGCCCGTTTGGGCCGCAACCCCGCAACCGGCGAGCAGATCAAGATCAAAGCCAGCAAGAAGATTGCCTTCCGTGCGGCAAAAGAGCTGAAGGAATCCATCTGAGATTCATTCCATCGCGACCTGCAGAGGTCTCGATAATGCTTGAGAAAAGGCAGCGCCATGTTGGCGCTGCCTTTTCTTCTGCGGCCCTCTCTTAGGCGACGTCGGCGCCGTAATAGAGCATGACCGTGTGGCGCGCTTCAGCGAAGAACAACCAGCGTTCGGTCAGAACGCCCAGAGAATTGCCGATCACGGCGAGCGACAACACGACAATCGCCAGGATGGCCGGCAGCATCAGCGCGATCGCCGCCAGCAGGGCCGGTAGCAGAAATCCCAGGAAGAGCGCCACGATTCGTAGTTTCACGGCGTGTTTGCGGGCGATCTGGTAACCCATTTCCCGCTGCAAATAATTTTCCGACGTATGGGGTGCTGCAAAGAGATGCACCTCGCCGAAGCGATTCAGGCCGGTCGCGGTGCCGGCCGTAGAGCCGGCTTTCTCATGATCGATCGCATACCAATAGGCAAGCTTGACGATGACAGCGAGCAACAGGGTGATCACCGCGATACCGACAGTCGAGCGATCGAAGATCGCGCTCAGCCAGCTCAGCCATAACGCGCCGGTACTCAATCCAATCACGATATAGCCGACGGGCGTCAGCGGATGGCGCCAGCGGCGGATGGTTTTCAGCGAGGCATAGATCATCGCCGTGCAGAACAATGTCACCAGCGCACAGAGCGACAAAATCCAGCCGGCCCAGGGAAAAATACGCTGCAGGAAAATCCAGGCGGCGGCCATGAAAAGCGCTGGGACATAAGTGATGACGGACATCACGCCTTCGCGGGAGAGCCAGGAGCTGCGCCATTGGGAAAACGCGCGCCAGGCGCGTTCGGGGCGGCCGAGATGGAAGGTGGAGGATAAGAGGCCGGCGGTGATCATGAAAAGCGCGAGGGCGAAAGTGCAGAGGGCGAACCAGCGATTGTTGGGAAGCGAGGGCGCAAATAAGCCCAACCAAATCAGGAGGCCGTAGCCGCCGCCGGAGCTGGCGGTGAAGAAGATGACGGAATAAGCGGGATGCATACGGCGGCCTTAGCGGGAGAGCAGGTTGTCGACCCAGCGTAGAAAAGGATGCAGGTGGTCGGTATTTGTCGGTGGTTTTGCGACTGGGGCGACCTGCGACTCGGGGCGGCGGGGGCGTGGGGGGAGGTATTTGTTGGTGGGGCGGTAGCCTAGCTCGGGCATCAGGTCGTAGCCGGCGCGGGCGCTGACCAGCTGGGAGACCTCGGAATTGGGGTCGCCGAGATCGCCGAAATGGCGGGCGGAGGTGGGGCAAGTGGCGACGCAGGCGGGTACGCGGTCGGCCTCGGGCAGGTTTTCGTTATAAATTTTATCGATGCAGAGGGTGCATTTCTTCATCACGCCGACATCCTCGTCGAATTCCCGGGCGCCATAGGGACAGGCCCAGGAACAGAGCTTGCAGCCGATGCACTTGGCCTCATCGACCAGCACGATGCCGTCCTCGGCGCGCTTATAGGAGGCCCCGGTGGGGCAGACGGTGACGCAATCCGGCTTTTCGCAGTGCAGGCAGGATTTCGGGAAATGGACGGTCCGGCTGAAATCCAGCCCCTCGACCTCATAGGTGTGGATGCGGTTGAACCAGACCCCGCTGGGCTTGGCGTCATAAGCGGCGAGATCGGTCAGGGGCGCCATATGGCCGCCGGTATTCCATTCCTTGCAATTGACGGCGCAGGCATGACAGCCGACGCAGATATCGAGATCGATGACGAGGCCGAGGCGGCGCGGCGAGGGATTGGCGGGGAGCGAGGTCATTTCACACCCCTTCCCGCTTGCGGCGGAAAAAGGCCCCGTAGCGCAAGGTCTTAGCCGGCGCCGGCAAGGGCGCCTGCACGGCCGGAAACTGCGGCTCGGTCACGCCGGCCTCTGCAGGCGTGCATTTCAGCAGGCGGATCTTGAGATCGTACCAGGCGGCCTGGCCGGTGACGGGATCGGCATTGGCATAGCGATAGCCGTCGGACCGGGGCGGCAGCAGCTCGGAGATCACATGGTTCAGCAGGAAGCCGCGTTTCGCCTCGGGCGCGTCGGGGGCGAGGTTCCAGGCCCCCGCCCGCTTGCCGATGGCGTTCCAGGTCCAGACGGTGTTGGGATTGACGCCGTCCATCAGCTGGAGGGGCGCCTTGACGCGGCCATGCTCGCTCTCGATCCAGACCCAATCCCCGTCCGCGAGGCCGAGCGCGGCGGCGGTGGCGCGGTTGATATAGAGCTTGTTGTCGTTCTGGATCTGGCGGAGCCAGGCATTCTGCGAGCCCCAGGAATGGTACATGTGCATGGGGCGCTGGGTGATGGCGTAGAGCGGATAATCGTCCACGGCGGCATTCTGGTTGAAGGGCGCGTACCAGACCGGCAGCGGATCGAAATAATCGCGGATGCGCGCGCGCTCGGTCTCGGGCGGCTGATGCGCGCCATGCCCCTCGGCGGCGAGACGGAAGCGCTGCAGGGGCTCGCTATAGAGCTGGAGCACGATCTGCTCGGGCCGCTCCATCAGGCCCATGCCGATCGCCCAGTCGAAATAATCGTGATTGGCATGGCGCAGATATTTGGCGCTGTCGGGAATCTCGGTCCGCCAGTAACAGCCGTTCTCGATATAACGTTGGAGCTGATCGGGATTGGGCTCGCCCCGCCCCTCTTTCGTGCCGTCGGCGCCGCGCCAGCCGGCCAGCATGCCGATGCCGGGCCGACGCTGGTGATTGACCATGTAATCCTTGAGTCCGCCGGGATATTTGGCGGTGCCGTCCTCGTTCACCATGCCGGGCAGCTTCAGCCGCGCGCCGAGATCGAGCATCACATCCTGGAACGGCCGCACGTCGCGTTCATTGGGACCGGTGAGCCGCTTGATCCGCTGGCGGAGCGCATCGGCCCCGCGATCGCCATCGCAGCTCGTTCGGTCCA
>LNAP01000308.1_pt1 | contig 98632 bp, 91 predicted proteins | sample 602601 | NCBI WGS metagenome assembly LNAP01 (sample SAMN02440304, study PRJNA202911) | soil metagenome | biome: Subtropical and temperate rainforests or woodlands; isolation source: soil samples (1 kg each in a 20% v/v slurry with milli Q water) were... ... | reverse complement strand
GGGACCGGATTTATCCGGGAAGAGGCCGGTACATTCACTGCATTTCGTCGTCAGAAATGCCGCCTTCCCGGATAAATCCGGTCCCACGGGTTTCTCGTCGGTCAGATATTTCTGCGGTCTTTGATGAGAGGGGACTTGTCCCCGAAGACGCCGCTGCAAGCGCTGAAGATTGTCCTCGATAGACCTGACGCCTTCCCGGACAAGTCCGTTCCTACCGAATCAACACAGCTCCGGCATGGGTGAATGCTGTTTACCGATGGGTCGCAATCCAGATCAGCAACCCTGCCTGGAATACCGCGAAGGTCACCAGGCAGGCAATTGTGAAGCGTAAGCCGCTGTCCTCACGTTTGTATTTGCTCACCCGGTCTTCGTGCTGGCGTATCAGCACTTCCTGCTCGATCATCTTTTTCTCGGCGTTCTCCAGCATTTGCGAGGCTTCGAGTATTTCGATGATCTGAATCTTTTCGATATTCCAGGTGCTGTGCAGATTGCCGACCTGGACATCCTTGACGCTGCCCTTCATGTGCTGCGCATCGGCGTAGGCGACTTCAAAACCCTGGGTGCGCAAAAAGTGGTCGCGGCGCAGTCGGGTGTCTTCGTTCAGGCCATCTTTGCTGGCCAGGGCCACGCTTTCAATCTTGTAGGTCGACCATCTTTTCTGCGCCCAAAGAATACCTTGGGCAGCCAGGAAGCGACCGATGCCGCGATTCCACGGTTCGATCTGCAAGCCGGAATCAGGGCCCATGCGCACCAGGCGCTTTTCGTGATCGACCCAGACGTCCAGATGATTTTGTTCGCGCCGAACCCGTTGTCCTGGCAGCTGGATGGCCAGACGCAGCAGGCTCAACTCCTTGCTGTGGCGTTCGGCGCGACCGAACTGGACGAATCGCAGGGGGCGGGCGCCGGTCGCCCGGTCAGTCGGCAGCGGTGCCAGTCGCAGCATCAGGAAGGTTTCCGGCTGAACCTCTTCCCACGGCTGCGCCACCGCCGGTACTTCAGCAGTGGCGGTTTGTTCGGCAACAGTGTTCAGAGCATTTGTTTCAGTCATTTCCACCGATCCTGTCCAAGATCACTATGTCGCCAGCACGGTTAGGCAAACACGCTGCCAGTAGCACCCTATCGGCCGTTTTTGCCAGTCCTGAAGGGTGTTTCGCGTGTGACGGCGTCAAAAGTGCTCAAGCGGCGGGCAGGGCGCCGATGAAACGCAGAATACGCGTAGTCAATTCGCTGGCCAGTGGTAGCTGCGGATCCTTGTACGAGGCGAGCTGGCGTTTGATGTCGTTGGGCACGATGCGCAGCACGTGGTTCATGCCGTCGATCAAGGCCAGCTCAGCGTCAGGTTTGGCTTGCTGCAGAAGCCGCGCATCACCCACGCCGACCTGAATGTCGTGGCGACCTTGAACGATCAGCGCCGGGACCTGCAACTTGCCGAAGGCAGCGGCCGGATCCTGGCGGAACAGCGAGGTCAGGTACGGCTGCACGCTGGGCCGAAAAACCACTTCCAGCTCGGCGGGCACGTCGTCGTCGGTCTTGCCGGCCTTGATTTCATCGATCAGCTGATTACTACGCGTCAGCAGTGCCGGTGGCAGGCGGTACTGAAGCTGTTCGCGCAGTACCTGGTCAACCGGGCGACCGGTGCCGGCCACGGAAATCACGGCAGCGGCGCCGGCTTTCTCGGCAGCCAGCGAGGCGACTAGCGCGCCTTCGCTGTGGCCCAGCAAAATCAACTGGCCCAGCCGTGGATCAGTCTTGAGTTTTTGCCCCCATGCTTCGGCATCCGCCACATAACTTTCGATACTCAGGTTGCGTTCGTCCGGTGTCGCCGGTTTGCTGGCGGCGATCCCGCGTTTGTCGTAACGCACGCTGGCAATATTGTGTTTGGCGAGGATGCGCGCCAGACGCTTCATGCTGTCATTGCGCCCGCCATCGGGGTTGTTACCGTCTCTGTCCGTCGGGCCGGAGCCGGCAATGATCAGCACCACCGGCACCGGCGCTGCGGATTTAGGCAGCAGCAAGGTGCCAAACAGCTCACCGGTACCGGTGTCGAGACTGATTGGACGTTGCAGGACAACTGGTTCGCCAGCGTAGGCAAGCCCGGTGAGCAAGGGAAGTATCAAGGCAATAACTCGTAACATCGTTGGGCCACTATCTGTTTGGGTGCCGATTGGACGCGGCCAGACGAATAAGGTTCGAGGATGAACTACACGACCAGCCTGCGTATACTGGCGCGCCTGGTTTTTATTGATCTGGTTTTTCTCGATCTCGCTTTTTTCGCTGACTTCTCGGAGCGCCCGCATGTCCGGCAACACTTTCGGCAAGCTGTTCACTGTCACCACCGCTGGCGAAAGCCATGGCCCGGCGCTGGTTGCTATCGTTGACGGCTGCCCGCCGGGCCTTGAGCTGTCGCTGCAAGACCTGCAACTGGACCTCGACCGGCGCAAGCCTGGCACCAGCCGCCATACCACCCAGCGTCAGGAAGCCGACGAGGTGGAAATCCTCTCCGGCGTCTTCGAAGGCAAGACCACAGGTGCGTCCATTGGTTTGCTGATTCGCAACACCGATCAGAAGTCCAAGGACTATTCGGCGATTCAGGACCTGTTCCGCCCGGCCCATGCCGATTACACCTATCACCATAAGTACGGCATTCGCGACTACCGTGGTGGCGGTCGCAGTTCGGCGCGGGAAACCGCCATGCGGGTCGCGGCCGGTGCCATTGCCAAAAAATACCTGGCGAGCCTGGGCATTGTGGTGCGCGGCTACATGAGCCAGCTGGGCCCGATCGAAATTCAGTTCAAAACCTGGGACTCGGTTGAAGACAACGCCTTTTTCTGCCCCGACCCGGACAAAGTCCCGGAGCTGGAAGCCTATATGGACCAGCTGCGTCGCGATCAGGATTCAGTCGGCGCGAAGATTACCGTGGTCGCCGAAGGCGTGATGCCGGGTCTGGGCGAGCCGATCTTTGATCGCCTGGACGCCGAGCTGGCCCATGCGCTGATGAGCATCAATGCCGTCAAGGGTGTCGAGATCGGTGCCGGTTTTGCCTGTGTCGCCCAGCGCGGTACCGAGCATCGTGACGAACTGACGCCGGAAGGTTTCCTGTCCAACAATGCGGGCGGCATTCTGGGTGGCATTTCTTCCGGGCAACCCATAGTTGCGCATCTGGCGCTGAAGCCGACTTCCAGCATCACCACGCCGGGACGTTCCATCGACGTCAACGGCAACCCGGTGGATGTGATCACCAAGGGTCGCCATGACCCGTGCGTCGGTATTCGCGCCACGCCGATTGCCGAGGCGATGATGGCCATCGTGTTGCTGGACCACGTGCTGCGTCATCGCGGGCAAAATGCCGGTGTGCAGGTCAGCACGCCTGTGCTGGGGCAGCTCTGATGATCGATGGCGCCGCTGCCAGCGCAGCCTGCTAGCGTGGCGCCAGTCTCGGCCGGGCCGCTGCCGTATTGGCGGCTGTCCAGCTTCTACCTGTTTTACTTCGCCTTGCTCGGCTCTACGGCGCCGTATCTGGCGCTGTATTTTCATCATCTCGGGTTTTCCAGCGCGCGGATCGGCGAGCTGGTAGCAATCCCCATGCTGATGCGCTGCATCGCGCCCAATATCTGGGGCTGGCTCGGCGATTACACCGGTCGACGCCTGACCATTGTGCGGTTTGGCGCAGTCTGCACGCTGCTGACGTTCTCGCTGATTCTGTTCGACAAAAGCTATGCCTGGCTGGCGATGGTCATGGCATTGCACGCCTTCTTCTGGCACGCGGTGTTGCCGCAGTTCGAAGTCATTACCCTGACGCACCTGCATGGGCAAACCTCGCGCTACAGTCAGATTCGACTCTGGGGTTCGGTGGGCTTCATTCTCGCCGTTGTCGCCTTGGGTCGGCTGTTCGAAGGATTCAGCCTCGACCTTTATCCGCAGGCGCTGCTGGTGATCCTGCTGGGCATCGTCGCCAGCAGTTGGTGGGTGCCCAATGCCCAGCCGGTGCCGTCGGCTGCGCGCCTGGGTGCTGGAGGATTTTTCCGGCAACTGACCCGGCCCGGAGTGCTGGCGTTTTATGTCAGCGTCGGGCTGATGCAGTTAAGCCACGGCCCGTATTACACCTTCCTGACCCTGCACCTTGAGAGCCTGGGTTACAGTCGCGGCATCATCGGCGTGCTTTGGGCCGTGGGCGTGGTGGCCGAAGTGCTGATGTTCATGGCGATGAGCCGGATGCTGAGGCGTTTTACCGTGCGTCAGGTGCTGTTGGCGAGTTTCCTGTTGGCGGCGTTGCGCTGGGTATTGCTGGGCAGTTTTGCCGAATATTTATCGGTTCTGCTGATTGCCCAGCTCATGCACGCGGCGACGTTCGGCAGTTTTCACGCAGCTGCCATTCATTTCGTGCAACGTAGTTTCGGGCCGCAACAACAAGGTCAGGGTCAGGCGCTGTATGCGGCATTGGCCGGCACCGGTGGCGCGCTGGGGGCTTTGTATGCAGGTTACAGCTGGAATCTGCTGGGGCCGGGCTGGACGTTCAGCATCGCCAGCATTGCGGCATTGGCCGCCGCCGTCATCACAGGATCGAGAATCAAAGAGGAGCGCGCATGAGCCGTGAACAGCTAAGCCAGGCCATTATCGATGCCGGGCGTTTTTTATATGCCCGGGGCTGGTCTCCAGCCACCAGCAGCAATTATTCCGCACGTCTGAGCGCCACCGAGGTGCTGCTGACCGTTTCCGGCAAGCACAAAGGCGAATTGGGGGCGGATGACGTGTTGGCGACCGACCTGGCTGGCAACAGTCTGGAACCGGGCAAGAAGCCTTCAGCGGAAACTCTGCTGCATACCCAGCTTTATAGCTGCAGGCCGGACGTCGGCGCGGTGCTGCACACCCATTCGGTGAACGCTACGGTATTGTCTCGTCTGACCGCCGCCGATCATCTGGTGTTCGAGGACTACGAGCTGCAAAAAGCATTTAGCGGCGTCGTCACCCATGAATCCCGGGTTGTGGTGCCGATCTTCGACAACGATCAGGACATTGCCCGACTGGCTGCCAAGGTCCAGCCCTGGCTCGATGCCCATCCAGACTGCGCCGGTTATCTGATTCGCGGCCATGGCTTGTACACCTGGGGTGCGAAAATGAGTGACGCATTGCGGCAGATCGAAGCGTTCGAGTTTCTGTTTGAATGCGAGTTGAAAACCCTCGCCATATTGAATCGATAACAGATTTACCCGCAGCGGCCCGGCTTTCTCACTATTAAAATCCGCCGCAGGGTTCACCAAAACCGAGGAATTGCCCCATGAGCAGCCTGTTCGTTTATCACGAGTCCACCCCTGACCAGCCCAACAAAGTCCTGACCCACGTCGAAGACATCGCCTCAACCCTGGCCGAGCACGGCGTCGGTTTTGATCGTTGGCAGGCGGCCACGCCGATTACGCCCGGTGCCACCCAGGAAGAAGTCATCAGTGCCTATCGGGTGCAGATCGACAAGCTGATGACCGAACGTGGCTATGTCACTGTCGACGTGATCAGCCTCAGCAGTGATCATCCGCAAAAAGCCGAGCTGCGCGCCAAATTCCTCGACGAACATCGCCATGGGGAAGACGAAGTAAGATTTTTCGTTGCCGGCCGTGGGCTGTTTACGTTGCACATCGACGACTATGTCTACGCCGTACTGTGCGAAAAGAACGACCTGATCTCTGTTCCGGCGGGCACTCGCCATTGGTTCGACATGGGCGAGAATCCGCATTTCGTGGCCATCCGGCTGTTCAACAATCCTGAAGGCTGGGTTGCCAACTTCACCGGCGAAAGCATCGCCCGCAACTTTCCGCAGCTCGACGATTTATAGGACCGGATACCGATGACGATTAAAGCTGTCCTGACCGATATCGAAGGCACCACTAGCGCCGTGAGCTTTGTCTTCGAAGTGCTGTTCCCTTTCGCCGCGAAACATCTGCCGGACTTCGTGCTCCAGCACGCCAGCGAGCCTGCCGTTGCCGCGCAGTTGCAAGCGGTGCGCGTCGACAGCAATGAGCCGGATGCTTCGGTGGAACGGGTTGTCGAAATCCTGCTGCAATGGATCGCCGAGGACCGCAAGGCCACACCGCTTAAAGCGCTGCAAGGTAGGGTCTGGGAGCAGGGCTACAAGGCCGGTCAGCTCAAAGGTCACGTTTATCCAGATGCCGTGGAAGCGCTCAAACGCTGGCATCAGGAAGGCTACGCGCTATACGTTTATTCGTCCGGGTCGATTCAGGCGCAGCAACTGATTTTCGGCTGTTCTGAGGCGGGCGATTTGTCCGGGCTGTTCAGTGGCTATTTCGATACCACTTCCGGAGCCAAGCGCGATCCGCAGTCCTACAAAAATATTACCGCCGCCATCGGCTTGCCTGCCGAGCAAATCCTGTTTCTGTCCGACATCGTCGAGGAGCTGGACGCCGCACAGGCTGCCGGTATGCCGACCTGTGGCCTGGTTCGTAATGGCGGCGAACTGGTCGGGCACAACAACGTTGCCAGTTTCGCCGTGATTGATCTGAGCCGATTCTGATTCCTTTCCCCCGGCAGTCGCGGGCCGGAACCGTGACTGCCGTCAGTAAATATCGCCTGCCTCGTTACTTGTCTGCAGAACTTTAGTCAGCCTTTTCTGAATGCGCTGTGGGACGCGGCCTTGATATAAGTCGGCGAAGACTGTTTGTTTCCGCTTTGGCTTTTCAGCGCGTTTATTCGTGTAGTTTTCTGCCCAGCCAGCCATCGCCAATATTGCTTGAACATCATAAAACAGTGGCCGGCTGGATAAGGAGCTAGCCACGATGGAAACTGCCAAGTCACGAAACGCGAATCTTGATCCGCTCATCCGGCAAATGGTCAGCAGCATTACCGAGCTGGACAGCGAATTTGCGATTGAAAGTGCATTGATCTGGTTGCGACGCGAATGTAATTGCGAGCGGGCAATGTTTTATCAGTTCCGGGGGGCGATGCTGCTGACCATTGTGACGTCCAATGTCGACAGCAACTGGCGGCACATGTATCGCCGCAACCGGATGTTGCTGGAAGATCCGATAGTCAGGTATTACCGGGACCAGCTGGGCTTTCTCGACTGGCGCAAGGCGTTCCAGCTCGATCCGCCGTCCAGTGCCTACACCGAGGCCGTTGCCAGTCATCAACTGAATCCAGGTTGTTCCTATGGCTATAGCCATCAGGGTCAGGGCTTTCAGGGTGTCACTTCTATCTGCTCGCTCAACGGTTTGACCAGAAGCCTCACCGCTGCGGATAAATATTTGCTGTCCAGTCTGGTGCCGGTCCTGCATATGGTGGGCAGAGGCGCAAAATTGCGATCCAGAGGGCTTAGCGAGAAGGAGATTGAAGTATTGGAATGGGTCAGAGAAGGCAAGACCACTTCCGAGATTGCATCGATCCGGCAAATAGCCGCGCCAACTGTGAAATATCACCTGAAGAGCATTTACAACAAATTGGGCGTTTCCAATCGCGCGCAGGCGGTGGGGGAGGCGTTGTCGCAGGGGATTATCAAATAGATCGGGTGGGCCAGCCGATTCGCGGGCCAGCCTGCAAAGGGTCAGTAATTATTTCGCAAAAAAAAGCCGCGAAAGCCTTTCGGCAGTCGCGGCAAAAAACAAAGGATGAGAGAGCGGGTGAATCAGTACAGCGTGAAGCAGTCGGCCTCATCAACACTCAGCGAGTGTGGTAGGTCGGCAAATCAAAACGGTGTTGGCTTTGCAGCATCGAGATGGCCGGCAATTCGCTGGCTTGTGCTGCCAGGTCGCGACGAATGGCGCTGATTACCCATTCCAGCTGAACCGGAGTATGGAGCTGCGCATAAGACACGGAGCGACGAATTTGTTTGCCTTCACTGTTACGCAAAGAAAGAAGCACACCACCGTCAGGACGGGCCTGAGTGGTTACGTCGAATTCGGAAAAGACGGAAGCGAATTTTTCTTGAATAAAAGTCATGTCTAGCGGCTCCATTGCTCATGGGATAACAAGCGTGGAATAACTAGTGCAGTGACTGTGCCAGTATTTGAATATAAATTTAATCGCTATAAATCAATGAGTTATAAGAATGTGATTTTTCGCGGCTCGTGCAATTTGCATGAAGGCTCATCGTGCATCCTGCATTTTGCGGGTTTTTTCGTGATTGAAGAGGGGTCGCACGGAACTTAAGCCAAGGCCCGGGTTCTGGCTGAAACCGAGCGCAGATACGAACGCATCTGAACCCTATGACCACGTTCCTGCGCAATTATTCGGGCCTGCCCAAAAACCTTTTTTGTCTATTTATCAATGGCCTCGATAGGCAGCCTGGCCTTGACCCGATTCGAACGGCTGCGCACAGTTGCGGTCATTACCAGACAGCTTTCCTGAACCTTATTGATACCGCATGCCAACCGCTTGCGAGGAGATACCTGATGTCCGATCAAACCAATACGGCTGCCGAACCAGTGCGGATGACCGACGATGAAGCGCTTGAATTCGCAGAGCAGGTGTTTGACGTGGCGCGCCGTGGCGATGCGGTGATGCTCGACAAGCTCCTGGAGAAAGGCCTGACGCCAAATCTGCGTAACCACAAGGGCGACACCTTGTTGATGCTGGCCAGCTATCACGGCCATCAGGACGCCGTTCAGGTGTTGCTCAAGCACCATGCCGATCCGGAAATCCGTAACGACAACGGCCAGAGCCCAGTGGCGGGTGCTGCGTTCAAGGGCGATATGGCGGTCGTGAAATTGCTCATCGAGGGCGGCGCAGACGTGGAGGGCGCTTCAGCGGACGGTCGCACGGCGTTGATGATGGCGGCAATGTTCAATCGCACGGAAATCGTCGATTACCTGATCAGCAAGGGCGCCAATCCCCACGTGCAGGACGCCAAAGGTGTGACGCCGTTGGCCGCCGCGCAAACCATGGGCGCGGCAGATACCGCCGCGCAGTTGAGCAAATTCGCCAACTGAATGCTGCATGAGCTGAACGGATCTGCCCAACTGATATAGAGGCGCGCAGGATTTGCCGTTATCCTTCGCGCCTTTATTTTTGCTTGTGATCAGGATCGCCCCATGAAGAATCAACTTATCGAATTAATCGGCAAAATCAGTTCGGGTTGCATGGGCGAGCAGGATATCGAGCGCATCGCCGACGAAGCAGCCCAGGCGTACGCTGATCCTCAGACTTTCCTGGCGGCTAATCCGGACATCAACTACGACGAGACTTTCCCGATTGCGTTGGGCGAGTGGGTGGTGGTGGGCAGCTTGCCAGAGACCGTGCTGTTCCAGGCCGATACTTACATGGACTTGTTCGCGCAAATCGTCGAGTCGTTCGGACCGGAAGTCACCTTCAATATCAAACCCAAGCAGTTGGCCAAGGTCGAGCCGCTGACCGCACTCAACCGTATCCAGATTCAGCTGGGTGCCATGAACAAGGAAATGGGCGGCTATGTGCTGATGAACTTCAGCCAGCCTCTGGATGACGAGCTGCAGGCCGTGTTGGTCTATGGCAAGGATCAGGCGCGCGTGCTTGAGCTTTGCGCTGCGGTCGGCATCCACGCAGCGCCTGCACTGCAGGCGCTGAAAGCATCGAGCTGATCAACCCAGCGCGGTATCGAGAAACATCATGACCGCGAAACCGCCCATCAAGCCCAGGGTTGCTGAGGTTTGATGGCCGTTGCGGTGGGTTTCCGGAATGACTTCATGAGACACCACGAACAACATGGCGCCGGCTGCGAGCCCCAGGCTGACCGGATAAGCGATGGCGAAGCCGCTGGAAATTCCCACACCGATCAGCGAACCGATCGGTTCCATCAGCCCCGAACCGATCGCCACCAGCATCGCTTTGAAGGCTGAAAGCCCCGTGACGCGCAACGCCAGGGCAATCGCCAGGCCTTCAGGAATATCCTGAATCGAAATCGCGGTCGCCAGCGGCAGGCCGACATTCATGTCGCCATTGGCAAAACCGACGCCGATGGCCATGCCTTCCGGAAGGTTGTGCAGGGTGATTGCCAGGACGAATAACCAGACCCGATTGATACGTTCGGAGTGCGGCCCCTGACGACCGACGCTTTCGTGTTCATGGGGGGTGAATTTGTCCAGGCCCAGCATCAACAGCACGCCCAGTCCGAGTCCCAACACCACGGTTGCCGCTGCAAAGGGTCCGCTTCCGGTGACTTCTCTCGCCGCGGCCAGGCCGGGAAGGATCAGGGAAAAAGAGCTTGCCGCGAGCATCATGCCCGCTGCGAAGCCAAGCATGATGTCCTGGCTGCGCTGTTGGATGTCGCGCATCGCTACGGCCATCACCGCGCCCAATGCCGTCGCGCCGAACCCGGCGGTGCCGCCCAGCAAGGCGTAATGCAGGTTCTGCTGATTGGTGCCGTAGATAGCGTTGTAGCCACTGGCGATCAGCAGCCCGAGCACCACCAGCAACACCATCAGAAAGCTGAGGCTGAGCAAGGGCGTCGATTGTGCCTGAGCGAACCATGTCGCCCACAACGTTCGCGGTTGTGCGGGAGTTTGCATGAGTGCCGGACCTTTGCGGAGTTAGTAAAAAATTTGCGCCGATATGCCTTACTTATCAAGTCGGAGCATAAAAATATGCCGATGGTTCAACGGAACCCTTGAAGACTGCGACTATCCTAAGCAGGCATGTATTCATTCGGGACAATCAGGAGCGACACCATGGGTTCCACTTTCAATGGTTTGGTAGGGCTGATCATTCTTGCCCTCGATATCTGGGCCATCATCAACGTTCTGAAAAGTGGTGCCGAAACCGGGATGAAGATCCTCTGGGTATTGCTGATTGCTCTGCTGCCGGTGCTGGGGCTGATCATCTGGGCTATCGCCGGTCCGCGCGGCAATGTGCGGATCTGATCGATAACGCTGATCTGGCTCTGCATCCATACGCTTGATTGCTCCCCGGCAGTCAGGCGTTTTTTTCGCGTGGATTTCAGCATGACAGGCCCGATGAGATCGGCGCGGGGGCAATCGAGGTTCGACCTGTCATGTTCCTCGACGTAGAATGCGCGCCATTCTTATGGGCGGCGTGCCGTCCTGCCATCCGCATTTATCAGGGACTTACCCATGAGCGATTATCAAGAAACGTTGTACGAAGGTTATGGCCAGCGTTTTCGCATGGAAAAATTGCTGCACGAGGTGCGCACCGAGCATCAGCACCTGGTGATCTTCCAGAATCCGCGCATGGGCCGTGTCATGGCTCTGGATGGCGTGATTCAAACCACTGAAGCCGATGAGTTCATCTACCACGAGATGCTGACTCACGTGCCGATCCTGGCCCACGGCGCTGCCCGCCGGGTGCTGATCATCGGCGGTGGCGATGGCGGCATGTTGCGGGAAGTGGCCAAGCACCGCAGTGTCGAGCACATCACCATGGTTGAAATCGACGGTACTGTGGTCGAGATGTGCAAAGAGTTTCTGCCGAACCACTCCAAAGGTGCGTTCGAAGATCCCCGCCTGAATCTGGTGATTGATGATGGCATGCGGTTTGTCGCCACCACCGAAGAAAAATTCGACGTGATCATTTCCGACTCCACGGACCCGATTGGTCCGGGCGAAGTGTTGTTCTCGGAGAATTTCTATCAGGCCTGCCATCGCTGCCTGAACGAAGGCGGCATCCTGGTCACCCAGAACGGCACGCCTTTCATGCAGTTGAGCGGCGTCCAGACCACCGCCGGACGGATGCGCGGATTGTTTGCTGACTGGCATTTCTATCAGGCAGCGATCCCCACCTACATCGGTGGCGCCATGACCTTCGCCTGGGGCGCGACCAACACGGCCTATCGCAAACTGCCGTTGGAAACCTTGCGTCAGCGCTTCGCAGGCAGCGGCATCGTGACCCGTTATTACAACCCGGAAGTCCACATCGGCGCGTTCGCCCTGCCGCAATACGTCCTGCAGGCAGTCAACAAGCCTAGCAACGACTGATCCGTTAAAAAGTTACGTGCACATAACATTTTATCGGAAAAGTTATGTGCGCGTAACATTCTGTTGTCGAGCGTCCATGTTACGTATACATTCCACTCCTAGTGAAATGTTACGCAGGCATAACCATGGACACTGTTCTTGTCGTCGACCGGCTGGCCCAGCAGATCGCAAGCATGCGCAAGGCACGCGGTCTGACGCTGGTCGAGCTGGCCGCACGCTCCGGCGTCACCCGGCAAAAGCTCGCTGAAATCGAAAAGGGCAGTCTCACGGTTTCAATCAACCTTTATGCCAAAGTCCTCGCCGCCCTGGGTGCCGAGCTGCAAGTTGTTCCTGCACGGCGTCCTGTGTTTGAAGAGCTGCAGGAGGTCTTTCGATGAAGGTCCTGGATCGTGTGCGCATCGTTACGCCTGAGGGTGAAAGTGGCGAACTGTCTTCGCAAGATACCGCGGACTATCTGTTTCGTTATGGCATTGACGCTGATCCGCGCACGCAAATCAGCCTGACCATGCCCGTGCGCGACACAGCCTACAGTGCCCACGCGTTGCACCCGATATTCCAGATGAACCTCCCGGAAGGTTACGTTCTGGAACAACTGCGCAACCGGCTGGCGAAAACCACGCCGATCAATCCAATGCTGTTGATGGCCCTGACTGGCAATAGCTCGCCTGTGGGGCGCGTTGGCGTTCAATCAGCTGTGATCGACCAACTGCTGGCTAACAGTGACCAGCCGCAAGCGCGAAGTCTGGCGCAAATCCTCAGTTGGGACGGCGCCCATGATTTATTTGCCGAACTGGTGGACAGCTACATCTTGCGCACCGGGATTTCCGGGGTGCAGCCCAAGGTCATTGTCCCGGAAGCGCTGAGCGCGGAGTTCAGGGCCACCATGCTGATGCCGGAATTGATTATCAAATCCGGACGCAGCGACTTCCCGGGCCTGGCGATCAATGAGTACCTTTGCATGGACGCGGCCCGCCGCGCCGGAATGCCCGTGCCGGAATTTTATCTTTCCGAAAACCGGCAGTTGTTCGTCATGCGTCGCTTCGACCGTGAGGCCGACCAACGCGTCATTGGTTTCGAAGACATGGCGGTGCTGATGGGGTTGGGTACCGAACAGAAGTACGCTTCCAGCTACGAAAAAGTTGCTCGCGCGATTCGCCTGTTCTGCGCACCGGAATGCATCAGATCATCGCTGGAACAGTTCTACGACATCGTTGCTCTGAGCTGCATCGTGGGTAACGGTGATGCGCATCTGAAAAACTTCGGTCTGTTGTATCGCGACCCTTTAGGCAGTGATGCCGCTTTGGCACCGGCTTACGACATCGTCAACACAACTGCTTACATAAAAGAGGATTCGCTGGCGCTCAGCCTCGACGGGTCGAAAAGCCTGTTCGCCTCACGATTGGGGATTCTTGCGCTGGCGCAGGTCTGTGATGTCGTCAAGCCCCGGCTACGCCTGCAAAAGCTGATGGCGGCGGTGCAGGCGTCATTGCGCGAGAACGCCGAGTTTGCCAGTGATGCGCCAGGCGTTTTTGAGGCAATCGAGTACAGCCTGAGCCTTTACAGACAGTCTTTCAGCGGAATCCCGGCGCCGTGAACGACGAAATTTTCACGTTATGTCGCTGAAAATCTGCCGCGCTTAATAACGCCTGACTGGCTGCCAACCCTGATTGCAGAGCAATGACGCCGTCGATTTCGTACGGTTCAAGATGAAACATCGTTCCGCCATCGGTGTTTATCAGTGAATGATCACGTAAGATTTGCCCCCCGCGGTTTGCTCGATGTGAAAACGTCGCCTGGCGCACAGACTTTTGAACCCCTTTTTGAATCCAACGGATCCTAGAACGACATGGCCACAACGGACGCCCTGAGTCATCAGCCCGCCTCGTCGCGCTCGATGCAACCTACCGTCAAATCGCATCTGGCGTACACGCTGTCAAGCGCCTTGGTCCTGATGGTGCTGTATACGTTGCTGCGTATTGCACTGCTGGTCTACAACCGGGAAATGATCGGTGACACGCCGGCATCGGCATTTGTTGAGGCGATGCTCAACGGCATGCGCTTTGACCTGCGTCTGACCGTTTACCTGCTGATTCCCCTGATTCTGGCGCTGTTCAGTGCGCGAATCATGGCGATGCGCGGGCTCTTTCGTTTCTGGCTGACGCTGGTCGCCAGCCTGACGCTGTTCTTCGGCCTGATGGAGATGGACTTCTATCGCGAGTTTCACCAGCGCCTGAACGGCCTGGTGTTCCAGTACGTCAAGGAAGATCCGAAGACCGTTCTGAGCATGTTGTGGTACGGCTTTCCGGTGGTTCGCTACCTGTTGGCCTGGGCTTTCGTCACCTGGCTGTTGAGCCTGGTGTTCAAAGGCGTGGATCGCGCAACCCGGCCGCGTCGCGCTGCCGCTGACAGTAATGCCGCCCAGCGCTCGATTGCCCCGTGGTATGCCCGGATCGGTGTTTTCGTGGTTTGCCTGCTGATTGCGGTTGTCGCGGCTCGTGGCACTTTGCGCCAAGGCCCGCCGCTGCGTTGGGGCGATGCTTACACCACCGAATCGAACTTTGCCAACACGCTGGGCCTGAACGGTACCCTGACTCTGATCGCTGCTGCGAAAAGCCGCATGTCCGAAGATCGCGACAACATCTGGAAGGCGACTCTGCCGCAGCCGCAGGCGCAGCAGACCGTACGTGACATGTTGCTCACGTCCCACGACAAACTGGTCGATCCAGAGATCGCGGCAGTGCGTCGTGACTCCATGCCGCCAGCGGAAAATACCCTGCCGATCAAGAACGTCGTGATCGTCCTGATGGAGAGTTTCGCTGGCCACTCGACCGGCGCGCTGGGCGACGAGGCGAATATCACGCCGTATTTCGACAAGCTGTCCAAGGAAGGACTGCTGTTTGATCGGTTCTTCTCCAACGGAACGCATACTCACCAAGGCATGTTCGCCACTATGGCGTGCTTCCCGAACCTTCCGGGTTTCGAGTACCTGATGCAGACGCCGGAAGGCAGCCACAAGCTGTCGGGATTGCCGCAGTTGCTCAGCGCCCGTGGTTATGACGACGTATATGTCTATAACGGCGACTTTGCCTGGGACAACCAGTCGGGTTTCTTCAGCAATCAGGGCATGACCAACTTCATTGGTCGCAATGACTTCGTCAATCCGGTGTTCTCCGATCCGACCTGGGGCGTTTCCGACCAGGACATGTTCGATCGGGGCGCTCAGGAGTTGAAGGCTCGTGGCGAAAACGGCAAGCCGTTCTATGCCTTGTTGCAGACCTTGTCGAACCACACGCCTTACGCACTGCCAGCCGACCTGCCGGTTGAACGCGTGACGGATCAGGGTTCGCTGAACGAACACATGACCGCCATGCGCTACTCCGATTGGGCGCTCGGGCAGTTCTTCGAGAAGGCCAGGAAAGAGCCGTACTACAAGGAAACGCTGTTCATCGTTGTCGGCGATCACGGTTTCGGCAACAACCAGCAAATCACTGAAATGGACCTGGGCCGCTTCAACGTGCCGATGCTGATGATCGGTCCGGGCGTGCAGCAGAAATTTGGCCAGCGCAGCAGCATCGTCGGTACCCAGATCGACATCGTACCGACCATCATGGGGCGCCTGGGCGGACAGAACCGCAACCAGTGCTGGGGCCGCGACTTGCTGAACCTGCCGGAAGGCGACAAGGGTTTTGGCGTGATCAAGCCTTCGGGCAGCGAACAGACCGTCGCGTTGGTGACCGGCGACCGGATCCTGATCGAGCCCAAGGACATGGAGCCGAAAGTCCTGGCGTACACCTTGGGCCGCACACCTCATGCCGAGGTGATTCCGGATGCGCCGGATACCCAGGAGCTGCGCAACAAGCTCGACAGCTTCCTGCAAACCGCGACCAAGAGCCTTCTGGATAACACCGCTGGTGTAGAGGCGAGCAAGAACAAGAACTGATCGCTTCGTTGCAACGCGAAAAGCCCCTGAATCAGGGGCTTTTTGCATTTCCGGCGGCAGCCGGTATCCGCTGTCAGCGCTATGTTCTTGCGGCCTGATCCGGTTAACTCGTTTGAACGAATGACCACCCAAAAAGGTCAAGATCACGTAAGCCGCGTTTTCGGCTGCTGAGGAGACATCGATGAAACAGTGGACCATTTCGTATCTGGATAAAGATGGTGTGCAACAAAGCCTGGATCTTGATGCCGAGCAGCGTCCCAGCGAAGAGGAGGTGGCGCGTCGACTGCGGCCGATCCTGTTCCCTGTGGCCGATGAACTTGACCTGAATGACCTCGAAGGTCGTACAGCCGAGCCCACCGTGAAATCGTTGAAAGACCAGAATGCGGTGGCGATCATCTCGATTACCGAAGCATCCTGAGCGCCTGAAAAAAATCCCCCGCCCTGAATTGGCATAACGCCAACGATGGGGTTACTCTGCAATTGAGGCCGGTGAAGCGTTTCTCCAGCCTCGTCATGTCGATGCCTTGCCTGCCCAGCAGGCGTGGCCTTGTCAGCTACATGCTTGATTCCCGCGCGGCAGAGTATCTGCCGTGTGACGAACTCCAGTCGGAGCGTCATTCGGGGAGCGTTGAAACTCTATCTATCGTTGCATAGGAGGACGTTTCATGAGCACAGCCTATCAAGAGGACATCAGCAGTAACGTACTGCGCCGCATGAAAGAGGGCGGTTTTGATTTCGCGCGTATTCATCCCATCGAGTTCTATGCCATTTTCCCGGATGAGGAGCGGGCACGGCAGGCTGCAGAACAATTTCGTGGCGAATCCCTGAATACCCAGATCAACATCAGAGATGACGGCGCCTGGCATTTGCAGTTAAGCAAGGTCATGTATGCCACCTACGACGGAATCGGTGATTTCGAGCAAGACTTCCAGACAGCAATCGAAGCGCTCGACGGTGAAGTCGAAGGCTGGGGCGTCACACAGGAGATCAGAGGCTCCCAACGCATGAGATGTCATTAAGGCGTTGAACGACCGGTCGACTCAGAGGAACACTCCTCGGGCTCGGCCGGTTTTGGTTTGTGGACTCTAGAACGGTGAACGAATATGCGCCGTGCCGCTGACCAAAGGGCGGGCAAAAAAAAGCCACTCAAAAGAGCGGCTCAAAGGGAAGTTCGAAAATTCGGTTGTTGCAAACGCTGCGGTGTTTTTCGACAACGACTTGAAACAGGGCGTCCAAATCAGTGATTGCCTGGATGCAGGGGATTATCGGGAAACAATATCGACTCGTGAAATCAACTCTGGCTATGCTGGTGATAGCTTTCGCAGTTGAATGACGCTTCCGAATGAGGCGTAGGAGAATTGGTTGGGAAGGATATTGCACAGGAATGGTGCGGTCATCCTTGCGTCTTTATTCAACCAATTGATATTTAAGCGTTTATGCCGATGGCACGGGCCTTGCGAAGGCCCTTGGTGTCCGTGGTGACAAGGAGTACGGCATGATCCGCACCTTTTATGATGAGATGTACGATGCCGGTGGCCTGGTCCGCCCGCATTACCGGGAATTTGCCCGCTGGTTGGGTGAAACGCCGCCTGAGTTACTGGCTCAGCGTCGACGTGAAGCCGACTTATTGTTTCATCGCGCCGGGATTACGTTCACGCTGTACGGTGACGAGCAGGGGACAGAGCGCCTGATCCCTTTTGATACGATTCCGCGCAGCATTCCTGCCAGCGAATGGCGGGTGGTTGAGCGAGGCTGCATTCAGCGCGTGAAAGCGTTGAACATGTTTCTCGCCGATCTTTATCACGAGCAACGCATCATCAAGGCCGGGATTATTCCCGCCGAGCAGGTATTGGCCAACGAGCAATATCAGATAGCGATGCAAGGCCTGAATTTGCACCGGGATCTGTATTCGCATATCTCCGGTGTCGATCTGGTGCGTGACGGTGACGGCACGTATTACGTACTGGAAGACAACTTGCGGACCCCGAGCGGGGTGAGTTACATGCTCGAAGACCGCAAGATGATGATGCGGCTGTTTCCGGAGCTGTTCGCCGCGCAGCGCATTGCACCGATCGATCATTATCCGAACCTGCTGCTCGATACCCTGAAAAGCTCCAGCCCTATCGACAATCCAAGTGTCGTGGTGCTGACTCCAGGCCGCTTCAACAGCGCCTTTTTCGAACACGCCTTTCTGGCGCGTGAGATGGGTGTGGAGTTGGTCGAAGGTGCCGACCTGTTCGTGCGCGATGATCGGGTATTCATGCGTACCACCGATGGTCCCAAGGCTGTCGACGTGATCTATCGCCGCCTGGACGACGCGTTTCTGGATCCTCTGGCGTTCAATCCGGATTCGATGCTCGGCGTGCCTGGCCTGCTGTCGGCCTATCGCTCGGGCAATGTCGTGCTGGCCAACGCCATCGGTACCGGTGTGGCGGATGACAAGTCGGTCTATCCGTATGTGACCGACATGATTCGTTTCTATCTGGATGAAGAGCCAATCCTCAAGAACGTGCCGACTTTCCAGTGTCGTAAACCTGAAGAGCTGTCTCATGTGCTGGCCAATCTTGGCGATCTGGTCGTCAAGGAAACCCAGGGTTCCGGTGGCTACGGCATGTTGGTGGGACCTGCATCGACTGCCGCGGAAATCGAGTCGTTCCGGGCCAGAATCAAAGCCAAGCCCCACGCTTATATCGCCCAGCCCACGCTGTGCCTGTCGACCTGCCCGACCTTTGTCGAGAACGGTATTGCCCCGCGCCACATCGACTTGCGCCCGTTTGTCCTGTCCGGCCGCGAAACCCGCGTGGTACCCGGCGGGCTGACCCGGGTTGCGTTGCGTGAAGGTTCGCTCGTGGTGAATTCGTCGCAAGGTGGCGGAACCAAAGACACCTGGGTGGTCGAGGATTAAGGATGCCTGCCAATGCTAAGTAGAACTGCCTCGGATTTATATTGGATGTCGCGTTATCTGGAGCGAGCGGAGAATCTCGCGCGCATGCTCGACGTCAGCTACTCGCTGTCACTGATGCCTCAGGACGGGCGCGGCGACGGGCTGGATGAATTGGCCATGCCGCTGCTGATTACCGGCACGCTGGACCATTATCTTGAGCGCCATGGCGAGCTGCACGCTGAGCGCTTGCTGCATTTTTTCGCCCTGGACGCGAGTAACCCGGCCAGCATCTATAGCTGTCTGGGTGCCGCGCGGGCCAGCGCCCATGCGGTTCGTGGGCGAATTACCGCCGACATGTGGGAAAACATCAACGCCACATGGCTGGAAATTCGCGGTATCGCTGAGCAAGGCTTGAGCCGTTATGGCATGAGCCGCTTCTGCGAGTGGGTCAAGGAACGCTCGCACCTGTTTCGCGGCGCCACTTACGGCACCATCATGCGTCACGATGCGTTCCGTTTCATTCGTCTGGGCACTTTCATCGAACGCGCCGACAACACGCTTCGCCTGCTGGACGCGCGCTACGAAATGCTCGAATTGCGTGGTCGCGATACCCATCAGGTTTCCGACAGCTCTGCTCACGGTTACTACCAGTGGAGCGCGTTATTGCGTGCGCTGTCGTCGTTCGAGGCTTACACCGAACTGTACCGCGATGCACCCGGCGCGCGGCAGGTCGCCGAATTGCTGTTGCTGCGCCCGGACATCCCGCGTTCGCTCAGCGCTTGTCTGGAAGAGCTCGACCTGATCCTTGCCAGCCTGCCGGGGGCTAATGGGCGTCCCGCCCAGCGTCTGGCGGCGGAACTTGATGCACGCCTGCGCTATACCGGGATCGACGAAATCCTGGAGGAGGGCCTGCATGAGTGGTTGAACGAATTCATTCCATTGGTAGCCCAATTGGGTAACGCCATCCACACTTCTTATCTGGAGGCTGCATGAGACTTTCAGTTAGCCACGAGACCACCTATCACTACGAGGATCAGGTCCGCGCCAGTATCCAGTATTTACGTCTGACGCCACACGACAGCGAGCGCCAGCAAGTGCTCAGCTGGCAACTGACCCTGCCGCGCCCGGTGCGCGCCCAGGTTGATCCGTTCGGCAATATCCTGCACGTGCTGACCATGGACGAGCCCCATGAGGCGATCATCATCGGCGCCCGTGGCCAGGTCGAGATCGACGAGAAGCGTGAGGCCGAGCACGAAAGCCAGTCGCCGCTGCCGTTCCTGCGCTTCACGCGTCTGACTGAACCCGACGAAGCGATCCGCACTTTTGCCGCCAAACAATGCCGCAAGCGTAAAGATCGCAGTGCGCTGATCGACCTGATGCACGCGCTGAATCAGCACATCACTTACACGCCGGGTTCTACCGAAGTCGATACCTGCGCGGCTCAGGCGTTCGCTGGTCGCACCGGTGTCTGTCAGGACCACACACACGCGTTTCTGGCCTGCGCGCGCAGCCTGGGTATTCCAGCGCGTTATGCGTCGGGCTACTTGTACAGCGAAGACAGCGAACACCTGGCCAGCCATGCCTGGGCCGAGGCGTGGATCGATGACGCCTGGTACAGTTTCGACGTGACCAACGAACTGGCCATCCCGGAACGCCATCTGAAGCTGGCGGTGGGGCTCGATTACCTGGATGCATGCCCGGTGCGCGGCATGCGCCGTGGCGGTGGCAGCGAGCAGATGCACGCCAAAGTCCTGGTGTCACCGATGGTCGATGCACCAAAAGTCATGATGCAGGCGCAGCATCAGTAGAGCTACTTACTCCAAACTCCAACGGATGGTCACTGAATCACCGTTGGAGGCTTGAAATCATCCGATGGGCCATGTGCCAGAACACCCTGGCTCACACAGAAGCCCCACTCAGCGTCAACTCCAATCCTTCGCGCATACACCAACCTCCATTCATTCGAATAGAAAGGCTGGCACGGGTGTGCTCGGTTCGAAAGCGCGCTCAAAGGCGCGGCTTGCGATGCAATGCGCGACCATCAACCGAATAGACGGGTCATATTCGGCAGAATGAGTAGCAGTGTAGTGGCAAAGACGATTAGTCCGGCCTGACGGAATTTCGAATGCTTGAACATGGCTGTCTGCCTTTTTTGTTATTCCAGAGCTACAAAAGCCCACCGAATTCGCTAATGAATGTTCGGGCAGCTGGCAAAGGTGTTTGCATTGAGCAACTGGTGCGGCAAGCTTGCCGTCAACCGAGGCGCTGGTCTTGATTGTTATTGCGCCCATTGCTACAGACTTAACCTTAGAGTCCAGGTGCTAAGCCATTTAGAACTATTACGTATAACTGGCTCAAGAATCATCTTAAAAGCGTCTATGCACTTCGTAAATACAGCGGACGCGACCCGGCTAGACGCTTTCAGACTTCCTGAGGCAATTCATTTCATGAACCACCGTTCGTCTGGCTCGGATAATTCCTACAGATGTGTAAAGCGGATGAGCAGTTTGTCCATTGAATACCGCTGGAGTGAAGCTAAGGTGTCAGCACAGTATTTATTTTTACAATAATAAGGCTCTGAAGACACCATGACTGAAGCGCTGATTTTCGATGCGGTACGCACCCCGCGTGGCAAGGGCAAACCCGATGGGGCGCTTTACAGTGTCAAGCCCGTGAACCTGATCGCCGGGTTACTGGAGGCATTGCAGTTGCGCAACCATCTGGACACTGCTCAGGTCGACGACATCGTCCTCGGCTGTGTCACGCCGGTGGGAGACCAGGGCGCGGATATTGCCAAGACGGCTGCGCTGGTCGCCGACTGGGATGTGAGCGTGGCCGGGGTGCAGATCAACCGGTTTTGCGCGTCGGGTCTTGAAGCGGTGAATCTAGGGGCCATGAAGATCCGTTCCGGTTTCGAGGACCTGGTGGTGGTCGGTGGCGTGGAATCCATGTCGCGGGTACCCATGGGCAGCGACGGCGGTGCCTGGGTGCTGGATCCGCAGACCAACCTGCAGTGTCACTTCACGGCCCAGGGTATTGGCGCGGATTTGATCGCCACGCTGGAAGGTTTCACCCGCCAGGATGTGGACGCCTACGCCTTGCATTCGCAGCAAAAAGCCGCTCGGGCGCGACAGGTCGGGGCGTTCTCCAGGTCGCTGGTGCCAGTGCGGGACCAGAACGGCACCTTGTTGCTGGACCACGATGAATTCATTCGCGCCGACTCGACGCTCGAGGGTCTGGGCAAACTCAAGCCCAGCTTTGAAATGATCGGCCGGATGGGCTTTGACGCCACCGCTCTACGGGTCTACAGCCATGTGGAACGCATCCACCATGTGCATACGCCGGGCAACAGTTCCGGCATCGTCGACGGCGCAGCGGCCATGCTCATTGGCTCGGCGGCCAAGGGCAAGGCGTTGGGATTGCAGGCGCGAGGGCGGATCGTGGCGACGGCGGTCACCAGCACCGATCCGACGATCATGCTCACCGGGCCGGCCCCGGCAACGCGCAAGGCACTGGCCAAGGCAGGTTTGAAGGTCGATGACATCGACCTGTTCGAAGTCAACGAAGCCTTCGCTTCGGTGGTGCTCAAGTTCATCAAGGACATGGCGGTGGATCCCGACAAGGTCAATGTCAACGGCGGCTCCATCGCCATGGGACATCCCCTCGGTGCGACCGGCTGCATGATACTCGGCACCTTGCTCAATGAGCTTGAGGCGCGCCAGTTGCGCTATGGCCTGGCCACGTTGTGTGTCGGTGGCGGCATGGGCATTGCGACCATCATCGAGTGTTATTGAACCTTTGATGCTTTCCTTCTTTATGGATTTGTTGAGATCACCTGTAATGACCGATGCCATTCGCTATGAAAAAGGCCTGGACCAGATCGTTGTTCTGACCATCGACATGCCGGGACAAAGTGCCAATACCATGAACGCGGCCTATCGCGATGCCATGGCCGTCACTGTTGCCCGTCTGCAGGACGAACGCGCGTCGATTGCCGGGGTGATCATCACCTCGGCCAAGCCGACGTTCTTTGCTGGCGGTGACTTGAATGAATTGATCCAGGTTGGCAAGGACCGCGCGCAGTGGTTCCAGGCGATGGTCACGGAACTCAAGGCGCAATTGCGCAGCCTGGAAACCCTGGGCAAACCTGTGGTCGCGGCCATCAATGGCGCCGCGTTGGGTGGCGGCTGGGAAATCTGCCTCGCTTGCCATCACCGCATCGCATTGAATACCGACAGCGTTGCTATCGGCCTGCCGGAAGTGAATCTGGGCTTGTTGCCGGGTGGCGGCGGCGTGGTGCGCATGGTGCGGATGATGGGGCTGGAAAAGGCGCTGCCGTATCTGCTCGAAGGCAAAAAACTTGGGGCGCAGCAAGCGCTGCAAGCCGGTCTGATCGATCAGCTTGCCGCTAACAGCGATGAAATGCTGGCCATGGCCAGGCAATGGATCATGGCCAATCCGGACGCTCGGCAGCCTTGGGATATGCCGAGTTATCAGTTGCCCGGCGGCACACCGGCGCAGCCGAACGTTGCGCAAATGCTGGCCATCGCGCCCTCGATCCTGCGCAATAAAACCCAGGGTTGCTATCCGGCACCGGAGAAAATTCTCTGCGCGGCGGTGGAAGGTGCGCAGGTGAATTTCGACACTGCGCTGGCAATCGAAACGCGTTACTTCATCGAGCTGGTCACCGGCCAGATCGCCAAGAACATGATCGGCACCTTCTGGTTTCAGCTCAACGAAATCAATGCCGGTAAATCGCGCCCCCAAGGCCCACCGCCTTTCACCACTCGCAAAGTCGGGATTCTGGGCGCCGGCATGATGGGTGCGGGCATTGCTTATGTCTGTGCCCGCGCGGGGATTGCGGTGGTCCTTAAAGACGTGAATTTCGCCGCCGCGCAAAAGGGCAAGGAGCATTCAGCCAAGCTGCTGGACAAGCAGGTGGCAACTGGACGTATGGATGCGCAGAAGGGTGAAGCGATCCTTGCGCGCATTCATCCCACCGGGCGCGATTCTGATCTGGAAGGTTGCGACCTGATCATCGAAGCGGTGTTCGAAGACCGGGAACTCAAGGCCAAGGTCAGCTCTGCGGCAGAGCAGTTCGCACTGCAGAATGCCGTGATTGCGTCCAACACGTCGACGCTGCCGATTACCGGCCTGGCACAGGCGGTGTCCCGGCCTGAACGTTTTATCGGGCTGCATTTCTTCAGCCCGGTAGACAAGATGCAACTGGTGGAAATCATCAAGGGCCAGCGTACCAGTGCTGCAACGCTGGCGCGGGCTTTCGACTTCGTGTTGCAAATCAAAAAAATCCCCATTGTCGTGGCAGACAGCCGGGGCTTTTTCACTTCCCGGGTGTTCGCGACCTTTACCCACGAAGGCATCGCTATGTTGGGCGAGGGTATTTCGGCGGCGATGATCGAGACCGAAGCGCGCAAGGCCGGAATGCCGGTAGGGCCGCTGGCGATCTCCGATGAGGTGTCGTTGAGCCTGATGAGCAATATCCGCCAGCAAGCGCTGAAAGATCTGACCGCTGAAGGCAAACCTGTTCCGCAGCATCCGGCCTTTGCTGTCGTCGATCTGCTGGTCAACGAATACAAACGCGTCGGCAAAGCGGCGGGGGCCGGGTTCTACGATTATCCCGAGGGCGCACCCAAGCAGTTGTGGCCGGAACTGAAAAGTCGCTTCGAACAAGCGCACGTGCAGATTTGCGGGCAAGACGTGCGTGATCGCCTGTTGTTCATTCAGGCCATCGAAACCGTGCGCTGCCTGGAAGAGGGTGTGCTGCTGTCGGTGGCCGAAGCCAACATAGGCTCGATCTTCGGTATCGGTTTCGCAGGCTGGACCGGCGGCGCGTTGCAGTTCATCAACCAGTATGGAATCCAGAGGTTTATTGACCGGGCACGCTATCTGGCGGGGCGCTACGGTGAGCGCTTCGAACCGCCTGCACTGTTGCTTGAAAAAGCACTCAAGGGCGAGTTGTTCTGAAGGCTTGCGGGCATGCGTGCGACTGCGAATCAGTACAGCACAGGTTCAGGTAATAAAGCGCCGACGGATGAATCGCCCCTTGCCTTGCAGGCCTGGTTCAGGGCAGGCTTTGTCGGTGCATTATCGCCTTTACCGCTTCAGGTACTTTTTCTTATGCCGTTACGCATCTGCATTCTGGAAACCGACGTCCTTCGCCCAGAACTGGTCGAGCAATTTCACGGTTACGGGCGGATGTTCGAACTGCTTTTTGCGCAGCAACCGATTGCCGCCGAGTTCAGCGTCTATAACGTGATGCAGGGCATTTATCCGCCTGAAGACCAGCGTTTCGATGCCTATCTGGTGACGGGCAGCAAGGCTGACTCGTTCGGCACCGACCCGTGGATTGAAACCCTCAGGACTTACCTGCTCGAGCTTTACAATCGCGGCGACAAGTTGCTGGGGATCTGTTTCGGCCATCAATTGCTGGCCTTGCTGCTGGGCGGCAAGAGCGAACGGGCGACGCAAGGCTGGGGCGTGGGTATTCACAATTACACCCTGGCGCCTGCTACGCCATGGATGAGCCCGGCCATGGACAAGCTGACCTTGCTGATCAGCCATCAGGATCAGGTCACCGCGCTGCCGGAAAACGCCACGGTCATCGCCTCAAGCGAGTTCTGCCCGTTTGCCGCCTATCACATCAACGACCAGGTGCTGTGTTTCCAGGGCCATCCGGAATTCATCCACGACTACTCCCGCACCTTGCTGGACATCCGCCAGCAATGCCTGGGTGAACACATTTATCAGCAGGGCATTGCCAGCCTGGACTACGAGCACAACGGCGCAACGGTGGCCGAGTGGATGATGCGGTTTGTGGCGCATAAGGCAGCGGTCTAGTTGCAAGCTGCATGCTGCAAGCTACAAGTGGATCAGCTCTTCTTGCAGCTTGAGGCTTGCAACTTGCTGCTGCCTTAAAGCCATCCCGACCGCTTGAAACTGGCGAACAGCGCTGTGCAGCCGCCGACAATGACGCCCAGCACAGTGAAATAACCGTAATGCCAGGTCAGCTCCGGCATGTTCTCGAAGTTCATGCCGTAGATCCCGGCAATCGCCGTGGGGAAGGCCAGGATCGCGGCCCAGGCGGCGAACTTGCGCTGCACGATGCTTTGCCGGGATGACTCCAGCAACAAGCCGATCTCGATGGTTTGACTGGCGATATCGCGCAGATTGCCCAGGTCTTCCATCTGCCGTTTGACGTGGATTTCCACATCGCGAAAGTACGGCCGCATGTTCTTGTCGATGAACGGAAAGTCCAGCCGCTGCAACTCTTCGCCAACTTCCACCATGGGCGATACGTAGCGCCGCAAACGCAGCAGATCGCGGCGCAGGCTGTGGATGCGCTGAATGTCGGATTCGTTCAGAGAGCCATTCAGCACATTGTGTTCCAGATCTTCGAGTTCGCAGTGAATCGCTTCGGTCACCGGTTGGTAGTTCTCGGTGACGAAATCCAGCAGCGCATACAGCACGAAGTCTTCGCCGTGTTCGAGCAGCAGTGGCCTTGCCTCACAGCGTTGGCGCACCAGCCCATAAGACTTCGAATGGCCGTTGCGTGAGGTGATGATATAGCCCTTGCCGGCGAAGATATGGGTTTCGATGAATTCGAGCTTGCCGTTCTCGCGTACCGGCGCGTAGGTCACGATAAACAGCGCGTCACCGAAGGTTTCCAGCTTGGGACGGCTGTGTACTTCCAGGGCGTCTTCAATAGCCAGTTCATGCAGGTTGAACTGCTTTTTCAGGCTGGCCAGTTCGCTGGGGTCAGGCTGCTCCAAGCCGATCCAGACGAAGTGGCCGGGCTTGGCCGCCCAGGCAGCACCTTCATCGAGGGTGATATTGGTGACTTTTTTGCCTGCACTGTAAACCGCGGCAGCGACGACTCGGCCCATGTTGGTTTCGCTTCTTTATAGGGGGCTTTTATTTGCGCGATTGGGCGCTCTACTGCATCAGATCAGGTAACCCGGCACGAGTTCGCCGCCCGGAAAAAAGCCCGCTGCAGCGGCGGGCTTCACGTCCTGGGTCTGGCTTACAGCGAATGCTGCTGATCGGCAATGATGGCCGCGTCCAGGGTGTCCAGCAGCGCTTTGCGCACTTTGAGTTTGGTGTTTTTGTGCGCGTTCATGTTGATTTTTTTCAATTGCAGCGCTGCGGTACGGGCGGCGTCCTGCAACTCTTCGACGCTGACCAGCTTGTCGAGAAAACCTGCTTCCATCGCGCCTTTGGGATCGAACATCTCGCCATTGATCACCGAGCGATGAAAAGCGGATTTACGCAGCCGATCCCGCGCCAGCTCAATGCCGGCATGGTGCATGGTCATGCCGATCTGGACTTCGTTCAAGCCGATGCTGAACGGCCCTTCGACGCCAATCCGGTAGTCGGCCGACAGCAGCAGGAACGCACCTTTGGCGACCGCGTGCCCCGGGCAGGCAATGACGATAGGGAAGGGGTGCGCAAGCATGCGTCGCGCCAGGGTCGAGCCTTGCTTGACCAGGTTGATGGCCGCTTCGGCGCTGGACGTCATGACTTTAAGGTCATAGCCGCCGGACAGAATCCCCGGCTGACCGGTGATGATCACCACGGCGCGATCCTTCTCGGCTTGATCCAGCGCAGCGTTAAATGCCGCGACCACGTCAGGAGAAATGGCGTTGACCTTGCCGTTGCTCAAGGTCAGCGTGGCGACGCCGTCTTCCAGGTGATACGAGATCAAATCACTCATGTCGCGATTCCTTTTTTTGAAGTCAGCAGAAGTTACTCACCCGCAACGGTGAGGTAAAGCGCTGACTACCGGGTCAGTTCGCAATCGCTCCGCAGAAGCCGTGCAGCGTTGTGAGTTCTGCTTATTAAAGTGCTGATCGGGCGCTGAACAACGCCACTTTGCCGACCACTTCAACGCTGACATCCGCGAAGTGCTGAGCCAGCGCGCTACGCAGTCCGGCAAGCGTGTCGTTGCGATTACCGAAAATGCCCTTTTTGTTGTAGACCGCCATCAATTTGCTGCCAAAGCCATTATGGTTAGCTTCGTCGCCCAGAATCGTTGCACCGAACAAGACACCGTTGTCAGTCAGCCGGGATTTGAGGTTGGCAAAAACCACCGCCTTGTCGGCCATGGTGCCTGGCAGGCAATGCAGCAGGTAGAACAGCGATATCGAATCACAGACCGCGACCTGTTCATCATTCAACGGCTGGAATACATCGTGCTGCACGACTCGGGTGTCTGGACGGCCGAGACGTTGGCGCGCGGCTTCAAGGCTGCTGGGATTCAGGTCAAGCAAGGTTACCTGGGTGCTGGCCGGCAAATTGGCGTTCGCCAGGTAATAACCTGTGCCAACGCCAACATCCAGATGACGCGCGCCAACGTGACGATTGAAAAAAGGCTGAAGCACTTTCGTGGTTGGACACTCCCAGGCAAACCGATTGGAAATGCCCAATACCCAGGCGTCATAGAGCTTCAAGGTCAGGGGCGAATAGACAGCAGCACCGGCTTGAGACGACTGGGTCATGGGTTTTATTCCTCGATGTCATTGAGCTTGAGATATTCATCCCAATCCATGCCCAGCGTCTCGGCTACCTGCTGATGGGCTTCCAGGCGCATGGACTTGAGCTGTTCAGGGGATTCGGCGACCAGCTGCAACGCCAGTTCCCAGGGTTCGATGCCGAGATCTTCGGCTTCATCTTCGAACGCCCATTGGGTCTGCTGCTTCTGTTCTTCGGCGCTCAGATCCTGGATCTCGGTCTTGAGGTTCGGATTGGTCGTGAGGTATTTCGCCAGGGCGACGTCGTTCCATTCAAGTAGGTTCATGCGGTACTCCTGCAGGTTTGGATCGAGTCGAAGAAGGCCGAACTGCGCAGTTGCAGAGTCGACGGCAAGGCGCGATTGTGCGCGATCCCCCGGCTGGCTTCCAGTGCAACGCAATTGGCTTTGCAGATAAATCCGAATTTACGGAAAGATCTGTAGGAGATTGCGCCGCGTAGCTGGCGCATAAGAAGTTTTCGATTGCAATGCCACACTGTTGAAGTCCGCGGTTGAACCAGATAAACCTGATCCCGCTAAACAACCCTGCCAAACTCGGCGTGATAGACCTTGAGGAAATACGCCCACTCGGTATCCGTCCAGGACGAATGACGGCGCAATTGACGCAGGTCGTGGCGTGCGGCTCCCAGGGAGGTAATCCGGCGATGGGACTTTTCCAGGTCGAGCAGGGCCAGTTCAAATTGCGGGCCGTCGATGGAGGTAACGACTTTGACGAAAATATGTTTGGAGCGCATACAGCTGTGTTGCCAGTAACCGAGGTGCAGACGCGACAACAAAAACGCCAGTCGCTCGAACAAACGTAGATGTTCGTTTGGTGTATACCGTTCGCGAGCGCCATCCGCGTACCAGGAATCCAGGTCCTGAAACCCGCTGAGATCCTGCGTAACCAGCACGCCCTGCCAGACACCATCAACTTTGCGGGCACCATAAAAGATCGGCTTGGGCGCTGCCACATCGAGCTGGTCAAGTCTGGTCAGCGCACGCCCCTCGCGCAGGACAGTCGGCCTGCCGAACGGATAACGGGGGCTGCGGTAAAGGTGGCCGGTCTGACGTTTAACATAGACGACCGCGCCGTTATGAACGACTCGCTGAACCCCGCTGGTACCGCTGCGCCGTATATTGGGTTCTTCAACCCAAGGTCCTTGCGTTCCCCACCAATAAGCAAAGTTTTCCTGCACAGTAGACGTCCCCATTACTGTTTCCTGTCCGATTATTATTGTCAGCCAGTCTCATCAAATTGACAGTTTCATCGGAGGATAAAACAACTATTGTCACTAAGATACGGATAGTTAACAGGTATTGGACGTTCGACATTGAACCAATCGGCATTGGTGTCGATAACCTTGCAGTGGCTTGAGTCAAGTGGTCTGGGGATATTTTAACTTCTGGGCCGGCAAGGCTCCAGGCACCAGTGTTATCGACTAACTGGGACGTTTTGTGACTGACCAGTCGTCAGGCCCGGAAAAATAGAAGGCGTTAAAACCCAAAGTCGTGGTCTGACTAGTATCAATTCAAGAAGACCCTGAAAATGTCCTGTCTCAAAATCGTTTCAGAAGGAAGCGGTGATCTCCTGAATGACTTGAACACCGCCACGGCCGAAATGATGTCTTTCGCTATCGGTGAAGTGGGCAGCAGTGAGTGGCAAATAGCTCGGTCACGTCAGGAACATGCGTTCGACAAATGGCATCGCTATATTAGTAGAGAACCGACCGTCAGGTTCAAAGAGCCACGCCTGACTGCAGCGCGCATGGCTTAGATGCCGTTTCATCCGGTCGGCACACGGCCTGTTGTCGGGAGAAACCGCGATTTCGGGCAAACCTGTCATTTCTTACAGTAGACGAGAGTGGCGGGCGGGCATAGTCAGGTTCTTTATTCCGCTAAATAGGATAGACGCCTGATCCAGACTAGACGCAACTTCCAGAAACGAAAAAGCCCCAACTTTCACATGAAAAGTCGGGGCTTTGGCGTTGTTTCTAATATGGCGGTGAGGGAGGGATTCGAACCCTCGATACAATTTCTTGTATACACACTTTCCAGGCGTGCTCCTTAAGCCTCTCGGACACCTCACCGAATCTCGTCACACCGTTGGTCTGTCGAGGCGCGCTAATGTAGTCGAAGGCTTAGCCGAACGCAAAGGTTTTTTTCAGAATTTTCATGCGCTTAAGCAGATACCGGGAGTTGGCCGCAGCTGCGGCAGGTGTGCGGCCGACTCCTGAGGTAGCAGACGGCTCGGATCAGGCGCCGAAGCCGCCGTCGATGGTCAGGCTGGCGCCAGTGATATAGCCGGCTTCCGGGCCTGCCAGGTAAGCGACGAAGCTGGCGATTTCTTCGACGTGTCCATAGCGTCCAACGGCCATCAGCGGGATCAGCGATTCCGCGAAGTCGCCGCTGGCCGGGTTCATGTCGGTGTCAACCGGGCCGGGCTGCACGTTGTTGATGGTGATGCCTCGTGGACCGAGGTCGCGAGCCAGGCCTTTGGTCAGGCCGACCAGCGCCGATTTGCTCATGGCGTACACGCCGCCGCCAGCGAAGGGCATGCGGTCGGCGTTGGTGCTGCCGATGTTGATGACCCGGCCGCCGTCGCCCATGTGCCGCGCGGCTTCCTGAGTCGCGATGAACACGCTGCGTACGTTAATGCTCAGGGTTCGGTCGAAGTCTTCCAGGCTGAACTCTTCCAGCGGGCCGATGGCCAGCACCCCAGCGTTGTTGACCAGAATGTCCAGGCGGCCGAAGGTGTGCACGGTGGTGTCCACAGCCGCACGGATAGCGTCGGCGTCGGCGCTGTCCGCATGGATAGCCAAGGCCTTGCCACCGTTGGCGGTGATGCTGTCTTGCAGTTCGCGGGCCTTGGCTTCGGAACTGACAAAGGTGAAGGCAACCGCGGCGCCTTGTTCGGCCAGGCGTTTGACGATGGCCGCGCCGATGCCGCGTGAGCCGCCTTGAACGAGTGCAACTTTACCGCTGAGGTTGGTTTGCTGAGTCATGAGGTTCTCCAGATCGTTGGGGGAGTTGAGTGGATGGGGGCCAGTATCCGGCGTCGATTGCATCCTGAGTAGCGGGTAATTGCGATAGTCTGTGTAAACCAAAAGTTTAGAATCGCCTGTCATGGAAAATTTCAGCAGTATCGAATGCTTTGTGCGCAGCGCTGAAGTCGGCAGCTTTGCCGAGGCTGCGCGGCGCCTAAGCCTGACGCCTGCGGCGGTGGGCAAGAGCGTCGCCAAGCTGGAAGCGCGCCTGGGCGTGCGGTTGTTCCAGCGTAGTACGCGCAGCCTGACCTTGACCGAAGCCGGCCAGCGATTTCTCGGCGAGGTCAGCGCCAGCCTCAACACCATCCAGAATGCCGTCGCCAACCTTGCCAGCGCCGAGGGGCAACCGACCGGCACGCTCAAGGTCAGCATGGGGACGGTGTTCGGGCGTCTCTATATCCTGCCGTTGTTGGGCGAATTTCTGCGGCGTTATCCGGCTATAACGCCGGACTGGCATTTCGATAATCGTCAGGTGGATCTGATCGGGCAGGGCTTCGATGCAGCGATTGGCGGCGGTTTCGATCTACCCCAAGGGGTTGTCGCGCGCAAGCTGGCCCCGGCGCATCGCGTCTTGGTGGCGTCGCCGGATTATCTTGCCGAGCACCCGGACATCCAGCATCCCGAAGATCTGCAAGACCATTTGGGGATTTTGATTCGCTCGCCGCAGACCGGCCGGATCCGCAGCTGGCCGCTGACCCATCGCAATCAGGAACACAGCCCGCTAAGCCTCAAGGCGCGCATGACCATGAGTGACTCGGAAGCCGCCTGTGCGGCGGCTGAGCAAGGCCTGGGGATCGCGCTGGTCAGCATGCCGTTCGCGGTGCCTTATCTGCGCAGCGGCAATTTGCAGCGCGTATTGCCGGACTGGTATGTGGATGATGGCAACATTTCGCTGTATTACAGCGAGCACAAGTTATTGCCGGGCAAGACCCGGGCCTTTGTCGCTTTTGTCATCGAACAGTTTGCCCGGCAGAATCTGGCTCAGTTGTTCAGCGCGATCTAACCCTTTAAGAGGAGCTGCTGCTTTTATGAAAATTCTCGGCAATGCCGCATTGATCATCATCGACATGCAACAAGGCATTCAGCATCCGAAGCTTGGTCGTCGCAACAATCCCGAAGCCGATGCCAACATGCTCAGGCTGTTGCAAGGCTGGCGTCGTAGTCAGCGACCGGTGATTCACGTGCGGCATTTTTCCCGCACGCCGACTTCAGTGTTCTGGCCTGAACAAGCAGGCGTGGACTATCAGCCGGATTTTTTGCCGGTCAATGGCGAAGCGGAAATTCAAAAACAGGTGCCCGACGCCTTCTGCGGGACGCGGCTGGAAGCGTGGCTGCGAACCGATTCAATCAATCAGCTGGTGATCGTTGGGGTCGCAACCAACAACTCGGTGGAGTCCACCGCACGCAGCGGTGGCAACCTCGGTTTCGACGTAATCGTGGCCCATGACGCCTGCTTTACCTTCGATCAGGCGGATTTTTTCGGCACGCCTCGCAGCGCGGAAGAGGTCCACGCCATGTCCTTGGGTAATCTGCATGGCGAATACGCCACGGTGCTGGCTACTGACGAAATCCTCAAGGGTTTTGCAGAAACACCACATAACCTCTGAACCATGGGCTGTCCTGCAGATATTCCGGTGCCTGCCATTCGCCGCCCTGAATCAGGCCGATCCTGAATGGCAGCCCGAGACGATTCATGCGCGGCAGATAAGCGGCGTAATCGGCAATGCTGTGGCGGCCCTGATAGGTTTGCACCACCACTTCATCGATTACCCCTTTGAGCTGACCGATGACCTCGACGTCGGCGTTGCTGCTCCAGTCCAGCAGGCCAGTGATGCTCAGGCGATAGTCCTGCGGCAGGCGTCGGCGCAGGTCGCGCAGGAAATCGACGTATTCGTTGAGATAGCGGGTGCGCGCGTCGAAGTCGATCTGGATACCGATCACGTTATTGCCCGCCCGCCGCCAGCGGTCGACCTGACCCAACAACTGCCGATAAACCGGCTCGGGCCAGCGCAGGGTGTGGGCGCGATACACCACCCAGACCTCAGCCTGGGGCAGCTTCGCAATCGGCATACCCTGGGCGACGAAGTTGACGCGCCGATGCTGTTCGCTGCGAGCGCTGCTGATCTGGCCTTGCAGCACATATAACGTCCTGGCCTTGTTCAGCACCGGCTGGGAGGACACGCCGCCCCACAGCCAGAACGCTTCATAGTCTTCGGCGTTCACCACCGCATTGGCCACAGTTGTCTGCAGCAAGCAGACCATTGCCAGCCAGAATCGCATTGCGAGTTACCAGTAATACTGCAGGGATTTACCCCAGCGCGTATCGGCGAAGCCGCTTTTGAGTTGCTTGAACCAGGCTTTGCGGGCAGCCGGAGTCACTTCCTTGCCACCGCAACCGTTATTGCCCGAAGGCGCATAGCAGTTGATGGCGCGAAACAACGCGTAAGCCTTGTCTTCATGGCCCGCTTTCGGATTGGCGATAACGGTTTGATAGCCAGTCTGGCGGGAGAAGACTTCGCCAGCAAAACCCGGTGCTGTGCCGCCGAGCAGGTCGGCATGCCGTGCCTGATCCAGCGGCATGCTGTCCAGGTTGTTGCGCAGGATGAACTCACCCAGGCAGTTCAGACCTTGCGGGTGTTTGCCATCGCTCTGCAGGGCGGTCGCAGTCTCGGCGATGCTCGGGCACAGGTAACCGGATTCGGCCTTGTTGCCTGTCCAGCGGAACAGTGTCAGCGGCTGGCCCTGATTGTAGGTGTAGCCGAGGCTGTAACTGAGTATGTCTGGCGACGGCGCTTGCGGCAGCTGCTTGATGTCCTCGGCAAACGCCGCAAACTGGCTGCGCAGCAGGTCTTTGTAGAGCAGCACGAACAGCGCGGTATTACGTTCGGTGTCATTCTGGCCCTGGGTGATTTGCTGACGCAGCAGATTGGCGTCGGCGGTGTGGCTGAGCAGGATATAACGCACCTTTTGCGACGTGATCGGCGAGTCCGCAGCAAAGACTTTGGCCAGCTGCTGGTCTCGCTCGTAGCTCATCGCCAGTGCCAGTTCGAGCTGCTCGCGTTGCAGTGGCAGCTTCGCCAGCGGGATCAATTGCAGCCACAGGGTTTGTGCTTCTGTCCATTCCTGGTCGGCTTGCAAGGCCAGGCCGCGCAGCATCTGCTGGCTGAACGCGAGGTAATTCAATTCGTCCGGTATCGCGCTCGGCAGTAGTTGCAGCGCGGTAACCGGGTCGTTCTCCACATACAGCGCAAAGGCGGCCTGCAAATAGGTAAACAGTTCGGGCTGCTGGGCGAAGGTGTCTTTTTGTGCGAGCAGGGCGGCTTTGGTCAGTTTGTTTTTCGACTGGCCGCGCATCCACATCAAATCGTTGACTGCCGCGAACAAGGGCGTCTTGAGAGCTTTGGTATTCACTGTGACCATTTTCAGGTCGGCTTCGCGAATCAGCGGCTCATAGCCGGCAGCGTCGAGTTTGAAATCCTCGCTGTCGGAGAAAAACAGCGCGTTGTAGTCCGCCGCGAGCCTGGTGTTGTCGTTCATCAGCCAGTGGACGCGGCGTAACAAGCCTGTCGCGCTCGTCGAGTAGCGGCCGAAGGGATTGGCGTCGACGTAGTTGAGAAAGGCGCTCTCGGCACGTTGTGCAGCGGCCTGATCGACACGCTCGGTCTTCAATTCCCCATACTCGAACGCCTTGTCCTGAGCCAGACTCAACTCGCTGCGGCCGATCATGTACAGCGCCGTGTCTTTGAGCCATTCCTGCGGGTTATCGGCGAGCAAGGTGAAACCCTTGGTCGCCTCACTGAAGCGCCCGCTGTAAAAATCACCCGCCGCGGTGAGGTAGCCGAGGAAAGCCTTGCCCATCGGCGACTTGATGTCGCCCGGCAGCAGACTGCTCAGTTGCTCCGGTTCCCAGGCGCAGGCCGAAAGCATTTGAACGCGGCTGCTGGCCAGAGATGCGCGTTCGGCCGGGTTGAGTTCAGGGGTGTTGACCACCTGACGAATGAAGTCGCTGGCGCTGGCTTCGTTGTTGCTGCGGCAACGGCTGCCTTCACCATCGACCAGCGAATCGCCAGCCACTTCCGTGGCTTCGCGCTTGACGCCCAGCGTGTCGAGCAATGCCTGCAAGCCGACCACGCCATTGCCTTCATTTTCCGCAGCGCCATCCGGCAGCTCTTCCCCGCTGCCGCCTGCGACCGGCGCCAGACGGTACAGGGCGAACGGCACCTCGCCATAGCCTTCGGCCAGATCCTCTTTGTTCAGCGCCGCCGGCGTCAGTTCCAGGCGCCCGGCACTGGCCAGCAACAGCCGCAGGTTGACCGAGCTGTCGTTACCGGGGCTGAGAAAGGGCAGGCTGCTGCAGACATCCAGATCGTCATTAAGAATTGACCATTTTGGGTAGCAGGAATCGTCGCTGCTGGCCTGGGCCTGGACACAAACGGTGGCACCGACGACAAGTGCCAGGGAAGTCAGCAAGCGGTTATGCATGGAAAATCCTTAATCCAGAGACCCGGAGACGAGCGCCGGGATCATACCTCGCCGCCTCCGCGGCGATGCATGGCGCATAACAAAATATTTTCTCCGATGCCGACCCGGTCGACGTCTCGTGGACAATCCGTTTTTAAAAGGATCAAACCATCCGCTGCACCGTATTGTCCTTGCGCACAAAGTGATGCCAGATCGCCGCGACCACATGCAGGCCAATCACGTAGTAGAAGATTGTTCCCAGCAGTTTGTGGATGTCTTCCAGTGATTCGGCCAATTGTTCGGATACCGGGAAGGGCGACGGGATCAGCAACTGAGTCAGGGGAATCGGCAGCGAACCCTTTTCGATCAATACCGTGAGCAGCCCGAGCACTGGCTGGACGAACAGAAACGCATACAAGAGGTAGTGAGAAAGCGTGGCGGCGGTGCGCAGCAAGCCTTCGAGGGGCGGTGTGATGCCTGGCGGTGTATGGCGGTGACGCTCGGCGACACGAAAGAACGCCATGATCAGCACCACAATGCCGACCCAGAAGTGGCTTTGCACCACGAAGATTCGCAACGGCGAGCCGCGTTCGAACTGTGTCCGGCTCAAGATCAGCCCATAGGCCAGCACGATCAGAATGGCCATTGCCCAGTGAAACCAACGGGCTTTGTAGGTGTAGCGGTCGGAAGGTGTATTCACGGCGTTTTCCTGGGTTCTTGACGGGGCATCAGCTCTGCGGCCGTTGTTTGTCCGTTCAGCTTCGTTTAATGGCGACTGGCCCAACGCAAGAATGCGGCGTAATCACGTTGGCTGTTAACCGCTCTAGCATAGGGGACTTCCTCGCAGCGGGGCAACGCAGCCAGCGTTGACCAGCAGACGCACCCTGGCTGCCAGCGACCCTTATATCCCGACGTTAGAACTAACGAGCTTGCCATACCGAATCGGCTGCTTCTCGTCGCGATAACGCCAATTACAGCCCTGTCGCAATTAAATCTGTGATTTTTATTTCCAATCGTGCTCAGTAAACCACCGTTGCTTGTTTGACAGGTTTAAATATGGGATCCATCTTTAGGTCAATACTAAGATAGCTTCCCGCCCAATACTAATAACGCATTTTCTCGGCGCTCTGCGCACCGGCCCCGAGAAGTCTAAGTTGACTGCTCATTGGAGCCTCTGATGGTTGGCTTGAGATATGTTCATGATCTGAAAAATGCTAATTCGAATTCGGAAGTTTGGTGGGATGGTTCACCTTCCTGCTATGGGGTTTTCAAGGTGGCAATGTTAGAACGCTATCATGAGTTGAGAAGTGTTATCGATTCTCTAATGCCGGATCATTTCGCTGAAAGTTTTTCCGGAGTAACAGGTGTTACGACTAATCCACGGCTAATCAACGCAGCTTTTTTACACGCTCATCACAGCTGGATAGAGCGAATTGATAGCCGGGATGTGTGGCTGGATGTTACGCAGCGTCGTCGAACTATTTACGCTCAGCTTGTTCTGGAGGCCGCCAGTCAATTAATTGGAATGTGGAATGCTTCCAATAAGCGTTTCGGCTGGGTGTCCGCTCAAGTTGATCCGTTTCTCGGTGAGGACACCTCGGCAATTGTCAAACATGGGTTGGAATTGTCCAGGCTGGCACCCAACATCATGATCAAGATTCCCGGTAGTCAAGCGGGATATCTGGCAATAGAACAACTTGTCGCTCAGGGGTGCTCAATCAATAACACGTTCTGCTTTACCGTTTCGCAATTTGCCGCCGGTCTTGCGGCTGTGGAGCGCGGGCGGGCAGAGGCGCGTCGTCTGGGCGTGGATATTGCCCAGGCGCGGTATGTCATCTCCTTCATGATTGGCCGTTTCGGTGCCGACGAGGCATTTGATCGTCAGGCTCAGGCGCTCGGGATCAGCTTGTCCACGGCAGATAAACGATGGGCTGAACTGGCGGTTTACGATGCAATCCAGACATTGCTGACTGCCACAGCAATTCCGGTTCGCCTGCTGATTGCCAGCATCAAGGTTGATGACGAGGGGCTGGAAGGCGAGCATTGCTGGCACCTTGAACGCACCGGGGAGCGGACCACGCTCTATACCTTGCCAGCACCAATCATCGAGTTTTTGTTGCGCCGCGAGCGGGCAGGCCGCCCGGTACTGCCTGCGGCAAGTCTGGCGATCCCGGTTCAGGTTCTGGACAAGCTGCTGCGCATCGACTACTTCAAGCAGGCCTATCAATTGGGCGGCCTCGAATCTGAAAGGTTTGCGCAACACCCGGCATTTCTCACCGCTCTGCAGTATGCCCGTTGCGCACGGGCTGAGCTGGACGGCTTCATCGAGTCGCTGGGAGTGAATTTGCCGCAACGGCCGACCCCGGTCCTGCGAGCTTGCGCGGGTGGACGGTCATGAACCGGATGATAGCGTTGTGGGCTCATCCTCGCTCGCGATCAACCGTACTGGAGCGGGTGTTCATCGAGCGCCAGGACTTCGAGGTCTTCCACGAACCCTTTGCCCATGTAGCTTTTGCTCAGAATTCGTCGATCCCGTCAGAGAATCTGGACTGCGGTTTGCCGACGTCTTACGAGGGGGTCAAAGCGCTGCTGCGTGAAGCGCGGCAACAGCGCGCCGTGTTCCATAAGGACATGTGTTATCACTGCCTGGCTGAATTAAAAGCAGATTCGGAGTTCCTGCTGGAGCAGGAGAATATCTTCATCATCCGCGAGCCGGTGAGTTCCATTCTTTCTCATTTTGCGATTTATCCTCAGATGCCGCTCCAATCCATTGGATATAAGGCGCAATACGAAGTTTTCTGTGAAGTGACGCGGCTGACCGGGCGCATTCCTTATGTGATCAATGCCGATGAACTTGCACGGAGTCCGCTAATAACCATTCGAAAGTTGTGTGATTACTTGCAGCTGCGGTTTTTGCCAGGCGCACTCAACTGGAACCAGGAGTGTCCACAGCAATGGCTGCCCTGGCGTAATTGGCATAAGGCTGCGGAGAACAGTACGCAGATTAACCCGGCGGTTGCTTCGGATTTCGCTGCCAGTCAACTTACTGAAAATTCACGTCTGGCTGGGTACTACCGTTTTCACCGACCCTATTTCGAGCGCATGAATCAGTTCGCCAGTGCTTAAGGGGCAATATGAAAAAGAAAGTCGTTATAACTGGCGCGGCCAATGGTATCGGCAGGGCTGCGGCAATGGCCTGCCTGGCGGAAGATTTTTATGTGATTGCCGCTGACAAAGACATGGCAGGGTTAGCCTCTTTGCGTGCCGAAGCGAACCGTGATCGGCTCGAAGTTGTCTGTGCCGACTTCGCGGACATTTCGACAATAAAGACGTTTGTCCCGCAACTTTATTCCCGTCATGAGTCGCTCTATGGTCTGGTCAATAATGCCGGTCTTTATCACGGCCAAAGCGTCTTTGATTACAGCGATGCGCAGATTGATGAGATGTGCACGGTGAATCTGAAGGCGCTGATCTACCTGTCTCGGGATTTCGCCCAGCGAGAAATGGCCATCGGTGGCCCTCGTTGCATTGTCAATGTCACTTCGGTGGCCGGAGAGGTGGGCAGTTTCGACGCAGTGTACGGGGCAACCAAGGCGGGCGTTATCGGCCTGACCAAGGCCAACGCCTGGAATTTCGCGCCCTCGATTCGCGTCAACGCAGTGTCGCCTGCGCTGGTGCGCGATACCTCGATTTTCGAGCGTATTCCCGAGCATCGACGCAGGGAGTACGAACGTCAGGAAATCCTCAAAGAGCCGATCCAGCCATCTGGCGTTGCTGACGTGATCGTCTTCTTGCTTGGAGAAAAAAGCCGGCATCTGACCGGCCAGGTTATCGCTGTAGATAACGGTGCTTATCCGCGTTAGCGGCCCGGGCGCCTTGTGCCCTCGTGAGCTTCAGTCTGTCGATAGGGAGATATTCATGGAAAAGAAAAAAATACTGATTGTGGGTGGCGGCAACCTTTGCCTGCAGATTCTCCAGATCATGGCGCCACGCAACGATTTTATTTTCTACGTTGCCAGTCGTGACCTGGAAAAGGCTACCCGCACTTGTAATCTCGTACGACTGAGCTGCCTGCAGATGAGTACGCTGTGTACGATTCACCCCTTGGAAATGAATCTTGGCGAAGGCAACGTCGACGAGAACTCTGCAATCATCAGCCGCATTCATCCAGACATCATCCTCAACTGCGCCTCCCTGCAATCCTGGCGAGTGATTACCCAATTGCCAGCTGCTGCTTTTCAGGCTCTGGATCAGGCGCAACTCGGTCCGTGGTTGCCGATGCACCTGGCGCCGGCCTACGAGTTGATGCGCGCTGTCAAACATTCGGCGAGCAGAGCCATCGTGGTCAACTGCGCTTTTCCTGACGCCGTGAATGTGGTGCTGGACAAGGCGGGCATGGCGCCGGATACCGGCATCGGCAATGTCGCCAATCTGGTTCCTGCCACCCGCATGGCCATCGCACGCCTGGCCATGTGTTCCCCTGAAACGGTGCAGGTCAGGCTGATCGCTTCGCATTTTTTCAGCCACTACGTGCCTCGCGCCGGACTTCCGGCGAACGCCAATTATTCGCTGCACTATCGCGTCAACGGCAAGGATTGTACGGGGGCATTTGACGATGCGCTGATCTTCGAGGGCGTGCGCACCCAGTTTCGCCGTCTGGGCGGCGTCGATGGGCAGTTCCTGACGGCAACTTCGGCAACCAAAGTCATCGGTAACCTGTTTGCCGACTACGAAGTGCAGTGCCATGCACCGGCACCGGGTGGCTTGCCGGGCGGTTATCCGGTCAGCGTCGGCCTGGGCCGGGTTTTGCTCAGTTTGCCCTACGGCGTGGCACGCACCGAGGCCATTGCGATCAACCAGCGCGGCCAGCAACAGGATGGCATTCACGCGATAAACGCCGATGGCAGCGTTGTGTTCGAGCAGGAGCAGATGGAGGTCATGGAAACGCTGCTGGGTTATTGCGTGTCGCGGATGTCCCTGGCTGACGTTCATCAATGGGCCGCGGAGCTGGGGCGCAAATATCAGGGCTACGCCCACGGGGTCGAACAGAAAGGGAGCGCCAGACATGACCTATATCCGGCGTGAGGGGCGCAAGGGGCATGCTCCGGTCGGCAACCGGTTCGGCTTTGCTGATTACGCAACTCAATACAACCGTGACTTTGTCAGTCGCTGGGACGAACTGATCGACTGGGACAAACGTGCAGCCGGTGAAGGCAGTTTTTTTGTCGATATGCTGCGCAAGCTGGGCGTCCAAACGGTTATCGATGTTTCCACTGGCAGCGGCTTTCACGCGGTGCAACTGTACAAGGCCGGGTTCAACGTTCTGGCGTGCGATGGCAGTCCGACGATGGTGGAGCGGGCACGCATCAACGCTCAGTCAAGAGGGCTGGATATCCCGATTTTGCAGCGCGACTGGCTGGAACTCGAGCCCCGCCGACTTGGCCAGTTCGATGCCGTATTGTGCCTGGGAAGTTCCTTGTGCCATGTGTTCGACAAGCATGATCGGTACTGGGTCTTGCGCCGGTTCAGGCAGTTGCTCAAACCGGGCGGCCTGCTGGTGGTGGATCAGCGCAACTTCCACGCCATACGTGCCGGTCGCTTCAAGTCATCCGGCCGTTACTACTACTGCGGGCGCAATGCCGAAGTCAGTCTGGGGCAGGTCAGCGATCACCTGTGCGAGTTCATCTATACCTTCAGCGACGGTGCTTGTTACCGGTTGCAGGTCTATCCGATTTTGCCGGAGGAACTCAAAGACGAGATCGCTGAAGCTGGCTTCGTCAGGCCCCAGTCGTTTGGAGATTTTCGGCACATCTACGATCCGCTGGACTGTGACTTCATCATTCATACGGCAATTGCCAAATGAACCGGTCGCCCGCCGGTAGTCAAATCCAGCCCGCGCCGATGGCCGTCGCCGAGGGCTCCGTTCGTGCTGGAAACGGCGTGGTGCTGGCGGTCGTCCTGACCGGTTTCGTTGCCTGTACCTATGGTTTCGGTGTTTATCTGTTCGCCAATTTGTTGGTGGACATGCGTCGTGACATCGGCTTTGACTACACCACCGTCGGGCTGATTACCGGTGGCGCCCAGATCGGGTTTCTGGGGTTTTCGGTGCTCGCGGGCTACCTCAGTCGTTTCGTTGCAGGCTGGAAAATCAGCCTGTATTCGACTGTGGCAACTTCACTGGCGCTGCTGGGACTGAGTGTCAGCGATTCAATCTGGGTATCCGGCGGGTTGCTGATTTTGCTCGGCGGCTGTTCGGCATCGGCCTACATTCCGCTGGCTGAAATCGTCGCGACGCACTTCTCTGCGACAACCCGGGCGCGAGTGATGGGCCTGATCTCCAGTGGCACCAGTTACGGCGTCTTCATCAATGGTGTGCTGGTCAGCCTGTTGACTCTTCACGGCGGATGGCGCGCCATCTGGCTGATCGCCGGATTACTGTCGATCATGGTGTGTCTTGCGGCCTGGTATTTGCTGCGTCATTCGCCGAGCGCATTGCAATCTCGCGTGGTCGCGTCCCGACAGAGCGGTACGCAAAGCTGGTTGTCCGTGCCGCTGTATCTCACCTGGCTGGTGGCTTTTCTCAACGGCCTGACGCTGCTGCCGTTTCAGACTTACCTGGCCCCGTTCATGCGTGAAGAACTTGCCATGTCCGTGGCGACCACGGGGATGGTGTGGTCGACGATCGGCGCGGTTGGAATGGCTGCGGGTTTTCTGGTGGGCTGGGTGGCGGATCGGCTGGGCTCGCGCCGGGCCTTGATGCTGTGTTTTGTCAGCGCAGGTCTGGCAAGTCTTTGCGTCTATTACCTGGGCAGTGAAAGCGGGTTTTATCTGGCGGGCTTTTTATTTGCGCTGGCGTTTTACCCGGTATTTGGTCTGGTCCCGACTTATCTGGGGCAGATCGTGCCGCTTGATTGTCTGACGCGCGCATTCGGTATCGCCAATGTCTTGATCGGTGTGGGCGGCGTGCTGGGTAATTTTCTCGGCGGCAGCTGCAAGGAACTGCTGGGCTCCTTTGCGCCGCTGTATCTGTGCATCGCCGGATTATTGCTGGTGCAGCTGATAGTGGTCGCCCTGCTGCCCGACAAGCCCCCCGACGACTGAATACTTACCAACACAGTGTCAACAGGAGAAAGTTGCTATGGAAGGCGTCATTGATGACTATCAACAAGCAAATGACCACAGTGCCTGTGCGTTCCATCGATCAGTCATGGCTGCGCACGACCGAGGTACGGTGTTGTGGTTTACCGGACTGTCCGCGTCCGGTAAATCGACGATCGCCAATGCTCTGGATATTGCATTGCGCGCTAGAGGCCTGAGGACCTGCATTCTTGATGGGGATGTGGTGCGCAACGGATTGTGTCGAGATCTCGGTTTCAGCGCCGCCGACCGGGAGGAAAACGTTCGGCGCGTGGCCGAAGTTGCCGCATTGATGGCAGATGCGGGACTGACCGTAATGGTTGCGCTTATTTCGCCCACTCGCACGGCGCGGCATCACGCGCGTTCGATTGTCGGCAGCGAACGCTTTGCCGAGATTTTCGTCGACGTGCCGCTTGCTGTCGCCGAACAACGCGATCCCAAAGGCTTATATCGCAAGGCCAGAAGCGGGGCGCTACAAGGCTTCACCGGCATTGATGCGCCTTATGAAACGCCGGTGTTTCCGGAAGTACATTTGCACTGCGATGTACTGAGCATTGGTGAATCGGTAGAGGATATATGTGCCTGGCTGGATCTTGCCGATCATAGTTTCAATGCGCTTTCTCATCATTTCTATAAAGGGTGATGACGCCAATTCCTCATGGCTGAAGGGATTGCACATTTTTTATCGGAATCAAATCATGGATGAACAGCATGCTTACTCGTCGTTCGTTTCTCGAACTTTCAACGCTGTGGGCGGCGCTCGCCGGGATGGGCAAACTTTCATCGGCTTCAGGCAGCGAAGAGCGCAAACTCCGGTTGGGGGAAGCTTCACCGTTTTCATTTGAGCGTCTGATTGAACTGGCCGAATCAAAGTCGCGGATGCCTTGGTTTGCTCCCGGCTCCGGCCCCGCCGAAGTGCTGTCGCAGATCAATTATGATGCGCACGGGAAAATAAAATTCGACACGTCTCTTGCCCTGTTTGCCTTGGGGCCAGGGCAGTACCCGGTGACGTTTTCTCACCTGGGTACCTATTTTCGTTTTCCCGTGGCTATGCATGTTGTTGACGACGGCATGGCGCGTGAGATTCTCTTCGACGAATCCTATTTCGACATGCCTGCAGACAGTCCCGCTCGCCTGCTGCCCCCCGGAAATCACTTCGCCGGCTTCCGTTTTCAGGAGAGCCGGTTCGGCGATCAGCGCCAGAAGGATTGGCGCACCAATGACTGGGTCGCCTTTCTCGGCGCCTCTTACTTTCGCGCGATCGGTGATCAATATCAGTACGGCATCTCCGGTCGAGGTATTGCCGTAAACGTGGCGCACGCCAGCCAGCCTGAAGAGTTTCCAGACTTCAGCCAATTCTGGTTTGAAGCAGCCACGGACCCACGCAACAGTGCGGTTACTGTTTACGCGTTACTTGAAGGGCCGAGTATTTGCGGAGCCTATCGTTTTGTCATGCACAGGGATAAAGGGGTGATCATGGACATTGATGCTTCCTTGTTTCTGCGCAGGGCTATCGAGCGTCTGGGGATAGCGCCGCTCACCTCGATGTTCTGGTACTCCGACACAGCCAAGCCCACTGCCATCGATTGGCGACCGCAAGTGCACGACTCTGACGGTCTGGCCATCTGGACCGGTAATGGTGAGCATATCTGGCGTCCACTCAACAACGCCCCGCGAACCATGGCCTCGGCCTTCGTCGACAACAATCCCAAAGGCTTTGGTCTGTTGCAGCGTGATCGCAATTTCGACCACTACCAGGATGGCGTGCATTACGAACGGCGTCCCAGCCTATGGGTTGAACCTCTGGGCGATTGGGGCGAAGGCAGCGTGCAGTTGGTGGAGATTCCGACCGACGCGGAGATTCACGACAACATTGTCGCCATGTGGGTCCCCAAATCTGCGGCCCAGACAGGTAAAAACTTCCATCTGCGTTACCGCCTGCATTGGCAATCAGACGAACCTTTTCCTTCGCCGTTGGCTCGTTGCGTGGCGACCCGACTCGGCCGCGGTGGTCTGACCGGTCAGGAACGACCTAAAGGCGAGCGCAAGTTCGTCGTCGAATTTCAGGGCGATGGCCTGGCAAAAATCCCCTTCGGGGTTCGACCGCTGGCGGTGCTTTCCTCATCAAGAGGCAACCTGTCGAATGTTCTCACGGAGGCCGTCCCTGATGGCAAGCCGGGGCATTGGCGGGCTCAGTTCGATTTGAGCGTGGAGGGCAATGATCCGGTGGAGCTGCGCTTGTTTTTGCAACTGGGCGATGACGCGTTGTCAGAGACGTGGCTCTATCAGTATCACCCGTTCACGTCAGAGCCGTTGGCGTCTGTAGCGCAGCAACGCTCAGAGCGAATGAGCAGAGTAAAGAGAGCGTGACGGCAATGGCGAATTATCGACTCCTGCCCGCGCTTTTGTTCGCCTCGTTGACCATCGGCCTCGCATTTGATGCGGGTGCTGGCGCAGATTTCGAAGAAGATGACCTGATCGAAAGCCTGCTCTCCCGGATGACCCTTGAAGAGAAGGCGGGCCAGCTCAGCCAGTCGACTGTTCAGCTTGTGCCCACCGGTCCCGTCGTCGAGGTCGGCGGTGAGGCAAGCATTCGTCAGGGACATGTCGGCTCTCTGCTGGGGGCTTATGGCGCCGAAGCCACACGCAAGCTTCAGCGCGTAGCGGTCGAAGAATCCCGATTGCGAATTCCCTTGTTATTTGCCTTCGATGTCATCCACGGGTTTCGAACCGTGTTCCCCGTTCCCCTTGCCGAAGCATCGGCCTGGGATCCGGACCTGGCGCGGCGCACGGCAAGGGCTGCGGCCATTGAAGCCACTGCTTACGGCATACACTGGACCTACGCGCCGATGGTCGATATTGCGCGTGATCCACGTTGGGGACGGGTGGTTGAAGGTGCCGGTGAGGACCCGTTCCTGGGTGCCGCCCTGGCGGTTGCCCGTGTTCGGGGCTTCAAAGGCGCGGGGCCGTCCGATCTTTCCGCCATGATGACCACAGCCAAGCATTTCGTCGGTTACGGGGCCGCGGAAGCAGGACGCGACTACAACATTGCCGACCTCTCGGAACGCACGCTTCGTGAAGTCTATCTCCCGCCATTTCAGGCTGCAGTGGAGGCGGGTGCCGACTCGATCATGCCAGCCTTCAATGAGATCGCCGGCACGCCGATGCATGCTAATCCCAGGTTGTTGCGCGTTTATCTGCGGGAGCAGTTGGGCTTCAACGGTATCGTTATCAGTGATTTCAACGGTGTGGGCAATTTGATAGAACATGGCGTGGCGGGGACGAAATCCGCCGCCGCGCAGTTGGCCTTCAACGCGGACATTGACATCGACATGGCCGGCGGTATCTATCAACGGCTGTTGCCCACACTGATTCGTAATGGTCAGCTGCGCAATGACGCTATGGATGATGCGGTACGGCGAGTGTTGCAAGCCAAGCAACGGTTGGGCCTTTTTGAAGACCCGTATCGTTACAGTGATGCTTCCCGTGAGCTGGCGGTGGCGCGCACGTCTGAGGCTCGGAGCCTGGCGAGGGAAGCGGCGCATAAATCAATCGTGTTACTCAAGAACGACCGGGGATTGTTACCGCTGCGCAAGGACATCGCGAAGCTGGCGGTAGTCGGTACGCTGGCCACAGACGCAGAATCCACGCTGGGACCCTGGTCCGGATCAATGCGTGCTGATGAGTCGGTCACGGTGTTCGAGGGTATTAAAAAGGCAGTATCGCTGACGACGACGGTCATTCATGTACCGGGTGCCTCGCCTGAAAACCAGGACCTCTCGGCTATTGATGACGCACTGCGTGCCAGTAAGGATGCCGACGTCGTCGTAGCGGTGTTGGGTGAAACCGTCAGGATGAGCGGCGAGGCACGAAGCAGAATGTCGCTGGGTTTGCCGGGTGGTCAAGAGGCGCTGCTGGCTCGCCTGGTCGAGACAGGCAAGCCCTTGGTGGTCGTCCTCATGAACGGTCGCCCATTGGCGCTTTCGTCGATGAGTGAGCAAGTGCCCGTGATTCTTGAGTCCTGGTTTCTCGGATCGGAAATGGGCCACGCGGTTGCCGATGTACTGTTTGGCGATGTGAACCCCAGCGGCAAGCTGCCCATTACCTTTCCCCGGGCAGTCGGGCAATTGCCCATTTACTACGCCCGGAAAAATACTGGCCGTCCACCGAGTATTGATTCCGAGTACACCTCTAAATACATCGACGGATCGTGGACGCCGCTTTATCCCTTTGGTCATGGTTTGAGCTACACGACATTCACCTATCAGCCGCCCAGGCTGAGCGCCCGGCGGATTGCGGCCGACGAGACCCTGACAATAAAGGTTGATGTCAGTAATACCGGGCCGCGTGAGGGTGACGAAATCGTCCAGTTGTATCTGCGTCAAAGCACCGCCAGTGTCACCCGACCGGTGCGCGTATTGCGAGGTTTTGAACGCGTGAAGCTCGCTCCAGGCGATACCAGGACAGTTGCGTTTCACCTTGATCAGGACGATCTGGCGCTGCTGGATCACTTTTTTATGCGTCGAGTTGAGCCGGGGAAGTTCACGGTATTTGTCGGAGGTAGCTCGGCCACCGACAATGGAGCCAGTTTCGAAGTCACTACCGGCGCTCAGCTTGCGGGATCGGGCTCCGGGATTCCACGCATGCTCAGGGAAAACGCGGTGAATAACCTGATCAATGCGGAAAATTGACGCTAAGGCTGAGCGACACCTTCGCTCAGCTCGCCCTGACCACTGGCTACCGGCCTGCCGGTGGGTGTGATCGTTCTGGAAAAACCATTGAAGATCATGTCCGGCGCGCTGGTGTTATGGCGGGATGGAACAAGCCTCCCGGTCCAGATATCGGTCGCATCGGTTTTTCTGAATGCCATGATGGGTTCTTCAGTCCATCCAGGTTGCTCCGGTCCTCTGATTGCGATGCGGGCAGCATCGGCATTGAACTCGGTGACATACATTGATCGCAAGGCCGCGAAAGGGCCGTTATTGACTGGCTTGTCGAACGAGACCTCGATGACCTGCTTGTCAGTGTCTATCGCGCTAACGGTCAGGCTGGCGGTTGCACCGTTGACGAAACTGATCAGAAACGTCGTGGTGCCGGGGTCAAATGCGATTTCCTTTATCTCTACCACCGGTCTGCCCTTGGTCACAATCGGCCCGATCAGGAATGAGCTTCCATAGGCCGTCGAGCGCATGTGGCTCGGTGGTAGCGGCCGTGCTCGCCAATAACCGTCCGGCGGATACAAGACCAGGATCTCTTCAAGGCGACCCTTGGCATGGACCCAAAGTTGCACCATATGCAGCCCTCTCTCGATGCGTTCACCCACTTTGAAGGGAACGTCGTTGGGGCGCCAGAAGGTTGGAAAGGTATAGCCTACGAGACGGACATTATTGGTTTCGAAAAGGGTCACGCGTTGTTCCGGACCTGAGGTACGGAAGTCCGGGTCTTCTCGCATATCGCAGGCAGTGAAGTCGGCGGCGGTGCGGTCGGCCTGCAATGACCCGATGTATGCAGGATGGGTCGCCTCGATTCGAAAGCTCCGCACCTCGGGTGATTGGATGTTGAGGGTGACGTTGTCTTTTTCCGCACATAAAACGGGCTCGGATTTGTTTTCGACTTCAACCGCAAGCTCTCCCGGCGCGGCCACTGTCGTGGCGCCAGATCCCACGCAGGAAACAACGAGCACAGCTAAACAGCGTAAAAACCTGATCGAAAAAAATGAGCGTTCCATCGCAGATGCCAACCATGCCTGTTTTATGTTGCAGATTTTCCATGCTGCTTGATTGACTCAAGACTATATCTCTCAAATGTCAAAGTGCGGTCTGACACGCAGGCTCGGGTCACGCTTGCGCAGTAGACGATTTCATCAACGCTCTGGGCTGTGCAACTTGAAAATACCGTGAAAGCCAGTCGGCGCAATGCAGGTTGTTGGCCGTCTGATAGAACTTGGTTCTTTGCTGATATCTGCCATGCTTCAGAGGTCGGATCAAGACAAGGGGCTGATCATGTTTATCAGTCAACTCAAGATCAGCTCACTGCGGCTGGTGGGCGGCTTGGCAGTACTCGATTACCTTAATACCTGCAATGGACGCCGACCGGGCAGTGCGCTGACGGAGGTCGTAGACAAGCTGGCGAACCTCGAAGATGTGGTGCGCTGGTTCCAGCGCGCACGCCTGATCAACGACCAGGAGTTCGAGCATTACCTGAGGCTGGTCGAGCAGCCGGCAGCGGCATTCTGCTTCCAGCGCCTGATTGCCTTCCGTGAACAGCTTTACCAATTGCTGCTGCCAGTGGCTGAAGGACGGCTACTGGATGATCGCGCTTTGAATTACCTGAATCAGGTACTGACGAATACGGCCGCGCAACGCCGCCTCGTCATGCAAGGGTCGCAGGTGATCTGGCAGTGGCAACTCGGAAATTGCCTGGATGACATCACGGACAATTTCATGGCTCGACTGGCAACTCAGGCGGCGAGCCTGCTGACCGGTCCGGATCAACTGCGCCTGAAAGTCTGCGCCACGCCTGATTGCGACTGGCTGTTTATTGATAATTCAAAAAATGGTGGCCGACGCTGGTGCCAGATGAATATCTGCGGCAGTCGCGAAAAGGCGCGCAAACGCAGTAACTCGGGTTGGCCAATCTAGGGATGCCGAATTTGCGTCCCGGCGACTGACGCCGAAGACGCAAACGGCTGTGCACTACGAACTACTTGTACTTGGCCTGAAGTGCTTTGGCCTCTTCCAGGTGGTGCTGGAGTTTAGGCAGCGTTTTCTTGGCGAAGGCTGTCAACTCAGGCGTCTTGGACGATTTGATCTCTTCTTCGAAGAGTTCGATGGTTTGCTCGTGGGCCACGACCTGATTGTTGGCGTAGGCCTTGTCGAACGACTCTTCACGATACTCAAGAACCATTTTCTTCGCACGGGCCATCAGTTCCGCCTCGTCCGCCACTTCAAGTTTCAGACCTGTCGCCACCTGAGCCAGCTCTTTATTGGCGGCGGTATGATCGTCGATCATCATCTGGGCGAATTTTTTGACATCGGCTGATTGGCTTTTTTGTAATGCCAACTCATTTGTCTGAACTTCGGCCAGGCCTTTGGCCGACGCGTCATCGACGAATCCGGCCGGAGTGGCGGCGAAGGCGCTCATTGTTGTCAGCCCAAGGGCAAGGGTGATCACGGTAGGACGCAGTAATGCGGTAAGTTGCTTCATGGGCAGATCTCCACAATGTTAATGCCGGAGGACGAGAACCGTAGTTCCCGTCGCAATCGGACAGAGTTGTTTATTTGCTTGAACTTTTACCCGAACTACTGGAGCTGGCTTTCCCGCCTTTCTTGCCGGCTTCAGATGCCTTCTCAGGATCGTCGGCAAAGTTGCCCGAGCCTTTTTTCGTATCTTTGGACTTGTCATCGTCCTTTTGTTTCGAAGTATTTGGCATGATCATTTCACCCGTGAGTTTTGTCGGAGTTGGCACCGGCGAGACAGTTGCCTCGTGTTCTTGAGAAACTGGTTTTCCGGGAATAGTTTATTAGATATCAGTATTGATCCGACGAACGGTCATGCTGCTCTGTCGGACCGGAAAGTATTCAGGGCGACAGCGTTTTCCATTGCCCGCCACCTCTTTCGCAATCAACCCGCGCCTGCGGTGTAAGTTCGTAATACAGCGTTACAACTTGCGCGTCGGGAGGAATGTTGGTTGAGTCCTTGCCAGCTTCCTTGCTGGTCGAGCGCTCGTTGGCCAATGCTTCCTGGGTGAGGGTTGCCGTGCATGAGGCCTGAGCGCCAGTGCGACAGGCGTCTATCTTGCGTTTATCAGTGGGCGAGGCATCTTTGTCTTCGTTACTGCACGACCAGTCGATAGTCCCCGGTGCAACACCTTTATATTCGTAACAGGTCTGCGGCTGCACTACCGCAACGCCCTGGCCCGCGGCTCGGGTTAATACTTGACAGGCTTCGCCCCAGGCCACGCTGGCGGACAAACAACCGACGACGATCAATAAAGCCCTGAGTTTCATTGATGACTCTCCTCAAACAGGCATTTGAGTTTCGGTCGTGGAAGGCCCTGTCTGGTTCAGGATTGCAGATGAACGGTCGGTCAGGTCGTGAGTTGAACAATAAGGAAGCAAACCCCGATAGAAGGTTAATAAATGCATTGAACGGAGCCACACGGGCGTATTCGAATCGTTAAGGCCTCCGTCGGAGGCCATGCCAAAGAGGTGGTTATGGACACTTTAACAACCCAGCAATCGATCCCGCCCGATCCTGATTTACTTGACGATGAAGATGCCGATCTGGACGACGGCGATGTGGTTGATCCAGGCTTTTCGGAAGCCGAGCCAGGCATTGGCAATGACGTGGATCCGCCGGATCCGGAAACCCTGCCGGGCAGTCTGGGTGTCATTGATGAAGACGATGATGTCGTCCCGAATCGGCCGCTCTAGGCGCGACACCGCAATCGTTGACCATGCGGGTCAGGGAACCTGTGCGAGCGACAGGCTTCATATGATGTGACTGTCGCCTCACATCGCACACGAAACCGAGACCACTTCCATGAGTGATATCCGCATTGGCATTTCCGGGTGGCGCTATGTTCCATGGCGGGGCGATTTTTATCCGGACGAATTGACGCAGAAAAACGAGCTGAAGTTTGCCTCGCGTGCCGTGAACAGCATCGAAATCAATGGCTCGTTTTATTCCCTGAAAACACCAAAATTGTATGCTGGCTGGTTCGCCGAGGTGCCTGACGACTTCGTATTCAGCGTCAAGGCGCCGCGTTTCATCACCCATGTAAAACGTCTCAACGACATTGAAAAACCCGTCGCGAATTTCTTTGCCTCGGGCCTTTTTCAGCTCAAACACAAGTTGGGGCCGATTCTCTGGCAGTTTCCGCCGACCTTCAAATTCGACGCGCAGAAATTCGAGCACTTTCTGGCATTGCTGCCAAAAGACATGAAGCAAGCCCGGGCCTGCGCCAAAGACTGCGATGAGCGCATGGAACAACCCGGCTACCTGGACATGCCGAAAACCGGCCGCGTGCGGCATGCCGTGGAAATCCGTCACGACAGCTTTCGGGTGCCCGAATTCGTCGCGCTACTGCGCAAGTACAAAGTCGCGTTGGTGGTTGCGGATACGGCAGGCAAGTGGCCGTATGTCGAAGATCTGACCAGCGACTTCGTTTACCTGCGCCTGCACGGCGATGAAAAACTCTACGCCAGTGGCTATACCGACAAGGCCCTCAAGCGTTGGGGCGACCGGATTCAGGATTGGCGCGAGGGGGCGCAACCCTCTGACGCTCACCTGATTGTCGCCAAGGCCGGCCCAAAGCGTAAATCGCGGGACATATTTTGCTATTTCGACAACGACATCAAAGTCCGGGCGCCTTATGACGCTCGCCAATTGCTGGAACGCTTCGACTTGACTCAAGGACTGGAAGTGGCGCCGGGTGACATGCAAGGAGTGAAGTTTTGAGCAGTGCCATTACGCCGACTGGCGTACGTATCCCCACCGCGACCGGTGTGTCATTGAACGTGCTGACGATGAACATGCACATGGGTTTCGGGATCTTCAATCGACGCTTCATTTTGCCGGAGCTGCGGGACGCTGTGCGCAGCGTTTCCGCCGATGTGGTGTTTCTTCAGGAGGTGCATGGCGAGCATCAAAGCCACGCCCAGCGCGTGAAGGACTGGCCGACCACTTCGCAGTACGAGTTTCTGGCGGACAGCATGTGGAGCGACTTCGCTTATGGTCGCAATGCGGTGTATCCCGATGGCGATCATGGCAATGCGCTGTTGTCCAAATACCCCATCAGCCACCATGAGAATCTGGACGTGTCCATTCATGGCACCGAGGAGCGCGGTCTGCTGCATTGCGTCCTGGAAGTGCCGCATTTTGGTCAGGTGCATGCCGTTTGCGTGCATCTGGGCCTGCGTGAAGGGCACCGCCGTCAGCAATTGAAGCTGCTCGCCGAGTTATTGGCCCGACTGCCGGAGTCGGCGCCGGTCATCGTCGCCGGGGATTTCAACGACTGGCGACAACGGGCCGATGCGCAGTTGGCCGGAACCGGTCTGCATGAGGCGTTTGTCGATAAATTCGGCGCCCCGGCCAAGAGCTTCCCGGCGCGCTGGCCGTTGCTGGCGCTGGACCGGATTTATGTACGCAACGCGAGCACCCACCGGCCCAAAGTGTTGTCCAACCGGCCATGGTCGCACCTTTCCGATCATGCGCCACTCGCAGTGGAGGTGACCTTATGAACGATCACATGAAACACCACGGGCAGTGGCGCGATGGCAACTCGGTCGAGCTGCTGATCAATGGCGAAGACTATTTCACCCGGGTCTTCGACTGCATCCGGGCCGCGCGCAAGGAAGTGTTGCTGGAAACCTTCATCATTTTCGAAGACCGGGTCGGCGAAGCACTGCAGCAAGCCTTGCTGCAGGCCGCGGCCAATGGCGCGCGGGTAGTGATCACCGTTGATGACTACGGCACCTCGGACCTGAGTAACTCGTTTGTCGCGCGCATGATTGCCGCCGGGGTTCATATCCAGTTGTTCGATCCTCGGCCGCGGGTGATGGGCATGCGCACCAACCTGTTCCGACGTTTGCATCGCAAGGTCGTGGTGGTGGATGGCGAGATCGGTTTCATCGGCGGCATCAATTACAGCGTCGATCACATGAGCGACACCGGCGTGACCGCCAAGCAGGACTATGCGGTGATGGTGCGCGGTCCCATCGTGGCGGATATTCACGCCTCGGCCATGGGTATGCTTGGCGAGGCCGTGCGGTCCAGATTCAAGCCGCTGCGCATCGAGCCGCATCACGCGGGCAGTGCGCGCATGTTGCTGTGCGAGCGCGACAACAAGGAACACACCACTGATATCGAAGAGCAGTACCTGCTGGCGATGCGCAACGCGAGCCATCGCATCACCATTGCCAATGCGTACTTCTTCCCCAGTTATCGTTTCCTGCGCGAGCTGCGCAACGCGGCGCGGCGCGGCGTCAAGGTGACGCTGATTTTGCAGGGCCAGCCGGATATGCCATTTGTACGGGTCTGCTCGCGGCTGACCTACACCTTCCTGCTGCGTGAAGGCGTGGTGATCCACGAATATAAACAGCGGGCGCTGCATGGCAAAGTCGCGCTGATCGATCGCGAATGGTCCACCGTGGGTTCCAGCAACCTCGACCCGTTGAGCCTGGCGCTGAACCTGGAAGTGAATCTGTTCATTCGCGATCCTGGGCTCAATCAGCACTTGCACGAACATCTGCGCGAACTGGCCGCTGCACACAGTAAGCAGATCAGCTTGAAAGGTGCGGCGCGCGGGCAATGGTGGCGCGCGCCGATGATTGTCCTCAGCTTTCACTTTCTGCGGCATTTCCCGGCCATTGCCGGCCTGTTTCCCGCCCATGGCCTGCGGCTCAAACCGCTGCGCGCGGCGGATGTCATTCCCGAGGCGAGTGTCATCGAGCAGGAGCAAAAAGACGGCGTCACCCATGACATGCGGGTCAATCTGCAGTCCGATCAGGAGAAGTCCGCATGATCCAGGCATCCGACGCACCTACCGAGCGCACCGGCGCAAAACAGGGCAGCAAGAAGCAGCAGAGCAGCAAATGGAAATGGGCCAAACGCGCGTTCAATGTGTTTTTCTTCGTCGCAGTGCCGGTGTTGCTGTTTTTACTGGTGAAAAATCTTGATTGGCAGGAGGTCAAACAGGCCTTGCTGTCCTACAAGGTCAGCACCTTGGTGCTGGCGTTCGGCATTGCCCTGTGCAGTTACCTGACTTATTGCTGTTTCGATGTGCTGGCGCGGTTTTATACCGGCCACAAGCTGTCGATCCAGCAGGTCGTCCCGGTGGCATTCGTCTGTTACGCGTTCAACCTTAACCTCAGTTCGTGGGTCGGTGGCATCGCCTTGCGCTATCGGCTCTATTCCCGACTCGGGCTGGATGTGCCGACCATTACGCGCATTCTGAGCCTAAGCCTGATCACCAACTGGCTGGGTTACATGCTGGTAGCGGGCATGGTGTTCTCCATGGGCTTTCTTGAGCTGCCCAAGGACTGGGCGGTAGGCACGACTTCACTGCGCCTGATCGGCGTTGCCCTGTTAGTGGTCGCTAGTGGCTACTTACTGGCTTGCCGTTTTTCCAAGCGTCGCTCCTGGACGATCCGTGAGCAGGAAGTCACGCTGCCTTCCCTGAAACAGGCGCTGACCCAGGCCAGTCTCGGTGCGTTGAACTGGTCGCTGATGGCTTTGGTGATTTATACCCTGCTGCCGGATAAGGCGTTTTACCCGGCGATTCTCGGTGTTCTGCTGATCAGCAGCATCGCTGGCGTCATCACCCATATCCCGGCCGGGCTCGGCGTCCTGGAAACCGTGTTCATCACCTTGATGCAGCATGAGTTCTCCAAGGGCACCTTGCTCGCGGCGCTGATCGGCTATCGGGCCATCTACTTCCTCATGCCGCTGCTGATTGCCGTGGTCGTGTATCTGATCCTGGAAAAGCGCAGCAAGAAGATGGGGGAGAGGAATCAGGCCAGGCTCTAGCGGGCCGGGCGCTTCGGGGACAAGTCCCCTCCTACCCAGACTGTGTGAAAACGTCACGAGCGAACAGGCGGAAAAGCGGAGTCTAGGTGTTCTAAATGAGCATTTTCCGCCTGTTTTTAACGCAGTATTGCCGAGCGCAGTAGTTTTCACACAGTCTGTACCGGTTGCGCAAACCAGGCTGGACCGGACTCGTCCGGGAAGGCGTCATCTGCGACACCGAACCGGGCATGGTCTTATCGCGTCGAAGCCTGGGCAAACATCCGCACCGCATCCACCGCGTTATTGGTGCCCTCGGTAATCTGCACGATGGCCGCTCCAGCCTGATCGGCCAGTTCCACGCCTTTACTTGCATTGGTGCGGGTGTTGTCCATGCTGGATATCGCCTGCTGGGTTTCAGATTGAATGACTCCAATCATGTCTGAAATCTCTGCGGTGGAGCGACTGGTGCGTCCGGCCAGTTGCCGAACTTCATCGGCGACCACCGCGAAGCCCCGGCCTTGATCGCCGGCGCGAGCGGCTTCGATGGCGGCATTGAGTGCCAGCAGGTTGGTCTGGTCGGCAATGCTGCGAATGGTGGCGACGATGGTGCTGATCTGATCCGAGCGTTCGCCCAGTTGGGCAAGCATGCGCGACGAGGACTCAATGTTCGCCGAGATCTGGCGCATTTCACTGGCGGCCTGTTGAATCACTTGCGTGCCTTGCTCGGCGACTTTCTGGGTTTCGACACTGAGGTGATAAGCCTGTGCGGCACTGCTCGCGTCACGGGTGTGTTGTTCGATGCGTGAGGTAATGTCGGCAGCAAATTTGATGACCTTCACCAGTTTGCCGTTGCCGTCATACACCGGGTTATAGCTGGCTTCCAGCCACAATGTGTCGCCTTGGCGGCTCAGGCGCTTGAACTGGCCACTGAAGAATTCGCCCTTGTTCAAACGCTGCCAGAAATCCCGGTATTCGTTGCTGTTAATGAGCTCCGGCGGGCACAGCATTTTATGGTTCTTACCCACCAACTCAGCTTCCTTATAGCCCAACAGCTGCGTCAGGTTGTCGTTGGCGCGCAGAATGCGTCCTTCCAGATCAAATTCGATCACGGCCATGGCGCGGTTCAACGCGGCAAGCTTGCTGGTAGCCTCACTTTCGGTCTGGATTCGTCGCGTCACATCCAGAGCGTACTTGACGATCCTGATCACCTTCCCGGAACTGTCCTTTATCGGGTTATAGCTGGCTTCCAGCCAGACATGCTGCCCGTTGCCGGCCAATCTTAAAAAGGTGTCCGAAACGAACTCGCCAGCGCGCAAGCGCGACCAAAGCTGCTGGTACTCGGCGCTACGCGCGTATTCGAGGGTGCAAAACACCTTGTGCGGTTTGCCTATCACCTCTTCGCGCCGGTGATGCATGGTGGTGAGAAAGTTGTCGTTGGCGCTGATCAATACGCCATTCAAATCAAACTCTGCGGTGGCCATCGAGCGGTCGATAGCCTCTAACAGGCTTGCTTGCCGGGCGATGACTTCCTGCAGGTCGTGTATTTCTTTCTTGTAGGAGTTAAATAGCATGATGGATGGCTCGTCTGGGTACACAACGTGACGCCCAGATCCTTGGCGGGCGGGGGCTTGAGGCGACCCGGATGCATTCCATTGCATAAAGCCATCATAGTAGTGTTGTACAAAAATACACAATTAATTGTACAAATACTTGTTCCTGTACAAGAAAATCATTCGTTTGGGTGCGTGTCAGCATGACGACAATTCATACGGTATCCGAAGCAGGTAAGCTCCAGATCGATCAGTGATGAGTAAAAGGAAAAGACCATGCGAATCGGATTGGTGGGCTATGGCAAAGGCGGCCGTTATTTTCATGCGCCATTGATTGCCAGCTTGCCGGGTGCCACATTCGTCGGTGTTGTCACCCGTTCAGCAGACCGTCGACAAGAACTGGCGCAGGATTATCCCCAAGCCAGGGCTTTTGACAGCCTCGCTGATCTGGTTGCCGCCGGGGTTGATGCGGTCGCGATTTCCACGCCGCTGGCGACTCGCCAGGCGCTGATTCTGGAGGCCATCGAATTCGGCGTTGCAGTGGTCAGCGACAAACCGTTCGCCGCCGATGCCGAGCAGGCGCAGGCATTGGTGGATGCTGCCGGGCGCAAGGGCGTGCTGCTCAGTGTTTACCAGAATCGTCGCTGGGACTCTGACTTCCTCACCCTGCGTAAATTGATTGATGACGGCGTTCTGGGTGAAATCAGCCGTTTTGAATCCCGCGTCGAGCGCTATTCCCCTAAATCTGTCGGCAAAGCCAGTGGCGGCGGCATGCTGCGCGATCTTGGTAGCCATCTGGTGGATCAGGCATTGCTGCTGTTCGGACCGGTGGCCAGGGTGTATGCAGAACTGCAATTCGCCACGCCGACCGAGCCGGTCGACCATCAGTTTTTCGTTTCCCTGAGCCATCGCAGCGGGGTGGTTTCACATTTATGGGGCAGTTGCCTGCAAAATCATCCCGGCCCGCGCTTTCGGGTCAGCGGCGCATCAGGCTGTTACAGCGTTGACGGCCTTGACGGTCAGGAGGCCGCTTCGCTGGCGGGGTTGACGCCTGCCGCCGAAGGCGAACGCTGGGGAGTGGAAGCAACTCAGCGTTGGGGCTGGCTGGAGCAGGGCGGGTCCCGGCAACAAGTGGCGTCCGAGCGCGGCTGCTGGCTGGAGTTCTATCGATGCTTGCAGGGCGCCATTGCAGGCAACGGGCCCAACCCGGTCGACCCGTATGACGCGGTAGCTACGACGCTGGTGCTGGATGCTGCGCGCCTGAGCGCTCAAGAGGGGCGAGTGGTGATTTTGTAACCTCGGGCCGGTCAGTGGCTTTACCTTTGCTGCGGATGCTGCGTATATTCGGCCTGAAGGCCAGATGCCACTCTCATTGTTGTTGAAAAAACTGACGGGCCAAGGCTCCTGTTGTGATGAAACGATTCGGAACCGATATGCTTGCCGGCAGTCAGAATGGGGTCGCTGGCGAAAGTCGCGGAATATGAATCACCCAGTCGCGGACACGACCACTTTTCCAGGTCTTCGAACCTGTTATTTAAAGTGGCTTTGTCCGCGAATGTTTTCTGTCATGGGCTGGCCAGTCGATCCGGCGACCAGCGGACAGGTGTTACAGCCCGCATTTAACAAGGTTGTTGCGGGACTTGTTACACCAATTCGCGTCAATTATGTTGCCGACTGCCCAAGCCGGCCTTAGACTGCCGCCCCTCGTAAATTGAGTGCCAGGTGGCGCTTGGAGACTATGGCGCTTTTACGGCAACGCTGAGCGCTCCTTAATTCGCCTTAATGCACGTTTTTTTTATAGAGAAATCAATGACAAAGGAAAAGTTGCTGGCCATGCCGGCCGATGACTACATGAATGCCGAGCAGCACGCTTTCTTCGTCGAGCTGTTGCAGGGCATGAAGATTGAAATCCACGAGCGCATCGAGCAGAGCCGCATCGCTATCGAAAGCCTGGACACGCCTGCCGATCCTGCGGATGCCGCCTCGGTGGAGGAAGAGCGTCACTGGCTGGTGAACGTGATCGATCGTGATCAGCGCATGCTTCCGCAGCTGGAAATGGCTTTGGCACGCATCGCCGACGACAGCTTTGGCTGGTGCGACGACAGCGGCGAGGCTATTGGCCTCAAGCGCCTGCTGATCAGTCCGACCACCAAATACTGCATCGAAGCGCAAGAACGTCACGAGCAGATCGACAAGCATCAGCGTCAAGCCTGATCACAACGGTACCGAGAAGCCATCAAGGTTCAGGCCTCAAGGCTTCTCGGGCGTTCGCGCCTGCCGATAGTCGAGCATCGCGTGAATCCGTTCTGTCAGTTCAGCAAGGGTGAATGGCTTGGTCAGCATTTGCATGCCTTCCTCCAGAAATCCACTCGCCAGTGCCGCATTTTCTGCGTAGCCGGTCATTAGCAGGATCGGCAAAGCCGGACGCTTGATCCGAGCCGCATCAGCCAGCTGTCGCCCGTTCAGGCCGGGAAGCCCGATATCACTGATCAGCAGATCTACAGGCTGCTCACTTTCCAGAATCGCCAGACCTGAAAGCCCGTCTGTGGCTTGCAGCGTCACGCAGGCGAAATCCTGCAACACCTCCAGCACCAGCTCCCGTACCGTCTGTTCGTCCTCTACCACCAGAACTGTGAATCCGCATACCGTGGTTGCGCTTTCATACGGGATTGGCGCGGTCTGGGGCGACTCGACCGGATCATGGCGGGGCAGGTAAAGCCGCACTTCGGTGCCTTCTCCCTGCGTGGAATCGATGCGCACGTAGCCGCCGGACTGACGGACGAAACCATAGACCATGGACAGGCCCAACCCGGTGCCCTGGCCTTGTGGCTTGGTGGTGTAGAACGGCTCAAAGGCATGGGCCAGTACATCCGACGGCATGCCAAAGCCGGTGTCCCGGATACAAATGCAAACATAGTCACCCGGCACCGCATCGACTTGCCGGGCAATCGCGGTGCGGGCCAGGCTGACGTTGCCGATGTCGATGGTCAGTTGCCCGCCATCGGGCATGGCGTCCCGGGCATTGATCACCAGGTTGAGCAGGGCGCTTTCCAGCTGATGCGGGTCGCACAGGGTTTGCCACAGCTCGTCATGGGCAAACAAATGCATGCGAATATCTTCTTTCAGCGAACGCCGAAGGATGTCCTCCATCGACAGCATCAGCTGATTGACGTCCGTCGGGCGCGGGATCAGCGGCTGGCGTCGGGAGAACGCCAGCAGCCGATGAGTGAGGGTCGCGGCACGATTGGCCGACTGGGTGGCGGCGTCGATATAGCGTTGGGTGTCGACGGCTTTACCGCTATTGCTGCGGCGGCTGATCATCTCCAGCGAACCGATGATGCCGGTCAGCAAATTATTGAAATCATGTGCAATGCCGCCGGTAAGTTGCCCAAGGGCTTCCATTTTCTGCGACTGGCGCAACGCTTCCTGGATGGCTTCACGCTCGCTGGCCTCTTTCTTGAGCTGCGCAAACGCGTGCTCGAGCGCCTGATTGCGTTGTTCGACTTCGGCGCTCAGTTGCTGATTGGCTTGATGCAGCAGATCGGCAGCCGCCTGACGCATCTGCAACGCATCGGCCAGCGCCTCGGCGCGCTGATGCTCGGCTTCATAGACATCGACGCGGGTCAGGCTGGAGCCCACTTGCCCGGCGATCAACTCGATGAAACTCAGGTAATCATGGTCATGGGGTCGATAGGGGTTCAGGCCAATAAGCATGAAACCATTGAGCTGCAGCGGGTCGGTGCCTTTGAGGGGGACCATGGCCATGACGGCTGGAGGCTGATCCCAGGCACCACAAGGCAGGCCCGCCGCGATAGGCGTCAAGTCCAGCAGCGCCAGATGGTCGGGTCGCCGCGAGCCCAGGGTTTCCCAGTGCAACTGTTCAAGTTCGGCCAGTTTCTGGATGGTAGCGCCATGACACTCGTCAAAACCGCTGCAGCCACTGAGCGCTGCCGCGCCATGCTCATCGAGAATGAACGTCAGGCTGAACGGCAAGTCGCGGGGCTGTTGGGATAGAGCGCTTTGCAAATTGCTGAAAATGCCGCTTCGATCCCGGGTACCGGCCATCCCGCTGGCCACTGAGCGCAGCAGCGCCAGCCGTCGTTCATTCAGTACGCGGTCGGTGTCTTCGGTGACGGCACAGAACAGGCCCTGGATTTTGCCGTGGTCGCCGATCAACGGGCTATAGGAGAAGCTGTGGTAGGTTTCTTCCGGGTATTGGTGGCGCTGCAGGATCAGCAGCAGTGACTGATCCCAAGTCGCAACGCCTTGCTGATATACCGCCTCGATGCGCGGTTTGACGTCGAGCCAGATCTCCGGCCATAACTCGCGCAGTGGCATTCCGAGCGCATAGGCATCCTTCTGGCCGAGGGTCGGGCGGTAGGCATCGTTATAGAAGAAATGTACCTGCTCGCCCCAGCCCAGCCACATCTCGAATTTCGACGTGAGCAGAATCTGCAGTGCCATTTTCAGCGACTGCGGCCAATGCTCTGTGGGGCCCAATGCAGTCGCCGCCCAGTCATGAGCCCTCATGCGCTGCGCCATCGCGCTGTCGCCGATGAAAATATCAGCCGAAACCGGGGTGGTTGCAGAACTCAAGACATGCCTCAACTTGATCAGAACATTGGATTTACCGAGCGTGTCGCTTGCCGTTGCCCCGTTGCATGCAGATACGACCGGGCTGGGACAGAAAGAGTTCTATCGTGGCTGCTTTACAACTAACGACTCATGGCGTGTTGCCGCTATCTGGCGTTTAATGCAGACAAAATAACGATAAGCACAAACGGGGTGAAGGCTATGGCTGCAAATGGATCCTTGACCGGCTCGGCGCTGGAAAGCCAACCAACCGAAACCCGATCAGTCCGGACAGCTCGGTGGCTGGTGCCCGGATTGCAAAGCATCGCGTTCGTCCTGTTATTGCTGGCGATGGCGTATGCCGGACTTTCCGTCTATGCAGCTTTGCCGCTGGCCTTGGCATTTATCTGCCTGCCACTGTTCTTTAATGGCACGCCATCCGCCGACACGCCGAATGACGGCAATGCCGAAATCACGCGCCTGACCCGAGACTTGTCCCGCACCACCAGCCATAACGCCTTGTCGGCGGCCGGCGTGGCGTTTTCGGTCAGGCAACTGGCGGGCAAGGTTCAGTCGCAGTTGTCTGCCGCGGAAAAAATTGTCACCAGCGCCGACGTAATGATCGCCACGGAACACCAGACCGCGCAGCTCAGCCAGCAGGCCTTGAGCGCATCGAGCGAGGCGCGGCAAAGCAGCGACGCGGGCCGCAGCGTGTTGAGCGAGTCCATCACCCGCATGCACCTTCTCAGCAAACGCGCCATCAGCAGCCGGGAATTGATCGAGGCCTTGAGTCAGCGCAGTGAAGAAATTCAGCGCGTGACCCTGGTTATCCAGTCCATTGCCAGTCAGACCAATCTGTTGGCACTCAATGCCGCCATTGAGGCCGCCCGCGCGGGTGAACATGGTCGCGGCTTTGCGGTGGTGGCCGATGAAGTGCGCGGCCTTGCCGGGCGTACCGCAACCGCAACCGAGGAAGTGGGCCAGATGGTGGCCGATATCCAGCAGCGCACGGCCCAGGTCGTTGAGCAGATACGCCAGTTATCCACTGATCTGGACAGCGGCGTGGAGCAAGTCGAGCTAACCGGTCGGCACCTGGAAAACATCGCGCGACTGACCGCCGGGGTCGAACTGCAGGTCAGCGAAATCGCCCTCGGCGCGCAAACCAATCAAGAACAGCTGGATGGGTTGTTCGTCGCCGTGCAACAGATGCGCAGTGATCTGGCCATCAGCGACGACCAGACTCGTAAACTCGCGGATGCCGCCGTGCAGATGGAGGGCCAGGCAGAAACCATCAGCGAGCGCCTGGCCGAAGTGGGCCTGGATGACTATCACCAGCGCATCTACGACCTGGCGAAAGAGGGTGCCAGTCAGATCGCGCTGAAGTTCGAGCAGGATATCGATGAAGCCCGGGTCAGCCTCGATGATTTGTTCGATCGCAACTACCAACTTATTCCCAAAACCGCACCGGCGAAATTTCAGACCCGTTTTGATCGATACACCGATCAGGTGCTGCCCGCGATTCAGGAACCACTGCTGACCCGGCACGATGGCCTGGTGTTCGCCATTGCCTGCACGCCTCAGGGCTACGTTCCCACCCATAACAATGCCTTCAACCAGCCGCTGACCGGGGATATAGCCGTCGACACCGCGCGCAATCGCAGCAAGCGCAAGTTCGACGACCGTACGGGCATCCGCTGTGGCAGCCATCAACAGGCGGTATTGCTGCAGACCTACACCCGTGACACCGGTGAGCTGATGCATGACTTGTCCGTTCCGATCATGGTCAAGGGTCGGCATTGGGGTGGTTTGCGCCTGGGTTACAAGCCGGAGGGCTTGCCGCTGCGTCATTCCTGAGCGCCTGAATCACGATGCGTTGACCGGTCACGTGTTGACCGGGCTGGCATGTTTTTCAATTCCAGTTGCGCTATTTCGTTTGATGTGATTAAAAACAGGTCGCCTGAATAGGCGGCTTTTTTTTAAGTCGGATTTATATCTTCAGACTATTTGTCTTTGTCGCTCAAGTTTGTGGGATAAGTCTGAGTTTGTTTGCACGTGTTGACGGACGTATATCGCTGAGCAAGCTAAGTGTATCAATGTTTGTCATTGATTCATGCGGCTTGATTCAGTCGCGATATGAACGGATGCTCCAATGATAAATACATGGAATGTAAACACGTCGTCCGATACGCCCGGTACAACGATGCTCAGCGTCACGGTCCGTATTGGAATTTTCTTTGATGGAACAGGTAATAACCGGGTAAACAGCCAGATCGGCGCCGATTGCCGGTCAATGGCTGAAATAAACAAAAACGCGCATATTCGCGAATGTAAAGGGCGTCACACTGAGCCCGGCAGTAGTTACGCCAACGATCTCAGTAACATTGCCAGACTTGCAGGGCTTTATCGCCTGCAGGCCAAAGCCAGTAATAACGGAACAGGCCTGAATGTTTATTGGCCGGTCTATATCAGCGGTGCGGGGACTATTTCCGGTGGACGTGATTCTCTTTGGCCGGGACAGACATTCGGGCGTGGGCCGACAGGGGTCGTGGCAAAGGTTGCTCGCGGCATGCAAAAAGTCGGCGAGCGGCTCAAGGGTTTTGCACGGGATAACCCCGATTGCGTTATCGCGGCGCTGGAGTTCGATGTCTTCGGCTTCAGTCGCGGCGCGGCGGCAGCCCGGCATTTCATCAATGAGGTACTCAAGCGCGACAAGGGTAGCCTTGAACCCACGCTCAATCAGCGCAAGGTTCCACTGGGGCCGGAGTTCTCCTGGAATAACGACAGCGTGAAAGTCAGGTTTGTCGGCTTGTTCGACACAGTGGCGGCCATCGGGGGCTTCAAGGATCTGGGTAATGTCAGGGATGCGACCAATAGGCGCGTCAATCTGTATTTGCCGCCGGGCTCTGTGGAACATGTCGTGCATCTGGTGGCGCGTGATGAATTGCGGCGCAATTTCGCCCTCAATAGCGTCGCCCCTCACTGGCCTCGGGAAATTGTACTGCCAGGAGCGCATTCAGACATCGGTGGTGGTTATCACCCGCAAATGCAGGAGCGCGTGCTGCTGACTCGCCCGCGCTGGAGTGCGGTGGGCTGTGAAACCTCATCCGAGTTGACCGATGCATGGCGCAAGGCTTACGAGGAGTTGCAGGCACTGGAAGCCAGTGAGCTGATCGATCCCCAGGACCGTGAAGCGTCGCTATCAGTGGTGAGCGAACGGACGGCGCTGATGAGGTCCTGCAACAAGCTCAACGTCTCGTCGGTCATGGCTGCGGTGTGTTTGCAGCGCAAGGTCTTCGGTCATCTTTCTTTGGTGCATCTGCGTGTCATGCACGGCCTGGCCTGCGCCGAAGGTGTTCCGCTGGAGCCGATCCCGGTCAGTGATGCATTCAATCTGCCGCCGGAGCTGCAAGGCATCGCGGAAAAACTGACGGAGTATGCAAAAAACGGAATTTACACGCTGGATGAACGAGAGGAGCGGTTATTGCGGCGACGCTATATACACCGTTCGGCACATTGGGAGGCTGCCATTCGTGGTACTGGCCAGCTGAACGAAGCGCTATTCGTGCATGCCCCGGCACGGGGAGGTCGGGTGCGGCATCCCAATGTGGAGGTGCCGGGTTATCCGTTGTAATACCGCAGAATCGTTGGAGCGAGGCTTGCCCGCGAATCAGGCGCCTCGGAGGACCAAACCCACCGCGCTACGGTCCTTAGCGGGCAAACCTCGCGCCGACGACTTCTTTGAGCGTCGATCAGCGTGGTTATGAGGGCGTGTGCAGCAATACATTGAGCTCATCGACGACAGGCGCCCAGTCGGCGTCTTCGCGCAGTTCTTCCTTCAGGAAGCGTGCCTGCTGCGGCGTCCAGAAGTCAGCCTCGGACAGCTTCACGTCTTCGGACAGCGGGTGAGCCAGTACAAATGCATCGATACTCGCCTGGTCGGACGCCAGACCCAGTTGTTCGAAAAGTGTCGCCAGTGTCGGTGTGGTCAGTTCCATGTCATCTCCTCGGCGGGTATTAAACCCTGATAGTCAGTGCTCTCGTGAGCCTTCGTCATGCATCAGAGTGCTGACGCGGCGCAAGAGTTCGAACCGATGAGCCGGCGAGTGCGGGTTGCTGCAGATCGCGGCTAAACGCTCAAGGCGCCTTCATCAACAGCAGTTTTCAACGCTTGCGCCGCTTCTTTGGCCGCGATGGCGGCAACGTCGGCAGTCTTGAACCAACGGTCTTTTTCAACCTGATGCCAGGTAATCGCCTGCTTGCCTTCTTTTGCGCGCATGACAATCACAGCCTGAAACTCACCTTCTACTTCTCTGGACTCACCCCAGATAAAGAACTCGCCAATATCAAATTCAGTCACTTATTACCTTCCCATGGATGACGCGTCGCTTGCGTCCAAGGTGAATGGACGCAAGGTCTGATTTTTTTTGATTTGCGCGAGTATGGCAGTTGTTGGCTCGTGCGGGCGTCTTTAAGTAGTGGCAATGACGAATGACCGGTTACCAATTGAGACTGAAAAGTAGGATTTGTCTTCGCCGGACGGGTTATTTCGGTCTTGATCGCGTCGGAAACCGCCCATGATGCTGCTGCAGGTGAAAGGGATATATCCCCCAGGCATCTGGAGCCGGTAGAATCCCCTTCGTGCCAGCGCTGAAAGCGCGTCGGCATTGTCAATTTACTTCTGCCCCGTAGCGCCAGTGATGGCTTCCCTGCATCACACCGTGGCCGCGAATGCCTCACGGCCAGGCAAGGACTTGCCCGCTCAACGCGGCAGAAAGGAAAAAGTATTTTTTTGATCGCCCGATTCTGCTCGGGCGGGATCATTTCCATGTTGGGGGTTTACACATTGGCAGTAACTAGTCTGGATACGCACGCTCTATTCGTACTGGGTGACCTACGCGCGAAGTTGGTCAAGCAGTTCCAGTCCCGCTTTGTGTATGTCGTCGAGCAATCCGCCGAAGACATTTACATTGCCGAGATCGATACCGAAAGCGCTCTGGTGGTGGATGACAAGCCCCGCCTGGAACTCAAGGTCGGCGATCATTTCCGTGCTGCGGTATTGCCCAGTCGCGAAGGCGGCAAGTTTGAATTGAAGTTCCGCGACATCAAGTTGACTGTCTACGGCCTGGGCGAATATGCCTACGTGGATATTCCCGAAGGCCACGGCATCCTGTTCAAGGAAGGCCATGGTGTGATGATGGTTTTCGCCGCCAACGATCAGCTGCAAGGCGCGCTCACCAAAACCCTGAAAACCGCAATCTCCAAAGCCGCCAAATGGCGCAAGGGCGAACTGGTCTTCAAGGCCAGCGAGTAAATCGCTGTAGGGCTGCAAGGCCGGCGGCCTCTTCGATGGCCGCTCAGCTACCGCCCGAATCCCCTGACTGACCGCTGCTGACTTCCGGTGGCACATCTTCCCTGGCCATGCGCTTGCGGAACAGTGCCGTGCGCGCCAGCAGCAGGGTCGTCACCGGCACCGTGATTGCCAGCAGTACCGGAATCAGCCAGGCATGGATCACCGGCTCGGACTTGAGCGCCGAAAAATAGACGATTGACGCCAGCGCCACGCACCAGGCACCCAGCGTCGATGCCAGTGCGGGCGGGTGCATGCGCTGGAAAAAGTCCTTCATGCGCAGCAACCCGAGTGCGCCGGTCAGCGCAAACAGACTGCTGACAATCAACAGCACAGCAGTCAGGATTTCGACCCAGAATGGTAGAGCCATTGGCGAATTCATTCGATCACCTCGCCGCGCAGCAGGAATTTGGCCAGGGCGAACGAACCGACAAAGCCGAACAGGGCAATCAATAGCGCGGCTTCGAAATAGGTGTCGCTGGCGTAGCGAATGCCCAGCACCAGCATCATCAGCATGGCGATGATGTACAGGTAGTCCAGGGCCAGAACCCGATCCTGCGCCGACGGGCCTTTGAACAGGCGAATCAGCGTCAGGACCATGGCCAGCGCAAAGATCAACAGACTGGCCAGAATGGCATTGCCGAGCACGGCACTCATTGGAAAATCTCCATCAACGGCCGCTCGTAAGCGGTCTTGAAGTGCGCGATGAAACGGGCTTCATCGTCCAGGTCGAAAACGTGCATCAGCAGCACGCTACGGTCCAGCGCCAACTCGGACCAAACGGTGCCGGGAACCAAGGTGGTGATCATCGACAACGCCGCCAGCCCGTTGGCGTCACGCAGGTCCAGCGGCACCTTGACGAAGGCGGAACGCGGCGGCCTGCGCCTGGCGTTCCAGACCGTCCAGCCCACCTGAACGTTGGACACCAGCACACCACGACCCACCAGCAAAAACAGCTTGAGGAGGGTGCCGGGCTTGCGAATCCGCACGGGCAGTGGGCGTAGCGGAGCCATCAACAGCGGTGCAAGTACGCCGAACAGAATCGCCAGCAATAAATTGCCGGGGCTGACCGACAGGTTCAACACCAGCCACAACACGGCCAGTACCACAGAAAACAACGGAGCGGGAAACAGACGCTTCATGGTTGCACCGCCGAAATGGCCGAGTCACTGACCGGGCCCGGCAATGGACGAGTGGCCATGACCGACTGGATATATTGCTTGGGCTCGTGCAGCGCCGCGGCAGTGTCCTGGGTGTAGCGCAGCAGCGGCTCGGCCTGGAACGTCAGGGCAACGCAGAGGCCCAACAAAATCACGATAGGCAGGCATTCGAAGCGCCGCAGCAGCGGTGCCGGTTGCTCTTGCGGGGTCCAGAAGCGCTGGATACCGATCCTGGAAAACGCCAGCAGCGATGCCAGGCCGGAAAAAATCAGCAGGCCGGTGAACACCCAGGTCCGCGTCGCTATCGCTTCATCCTGCGCAACATCAAGCCCGAGCGGGTTGAGCAGGGCGCTGAGCAGCGACAGCTTGCCGATGAAGCCTGACAGCGGCGGCATGCCGATAATCAGCAACGCCGAAACGATGAAGCTCAAACCCAGGAACGCCACAGTCATGGAAATAACCTGGCCGACCACGGCCTGCTGTTGGTCATCCAGATTCGTGCCCGGCCGCGGGTGCAGTGATTCCATGGTTCGCGGCAACTGGTCGGCGTCGTCCTCGAGTGGGATTTCATTGGCCGAGCGGGACCGCTCGATCAATTCGGCGAGCAGGAACAGCGCGCTCAAGGCCAGGGTCGAGCTGACCAGATAGAACAACGCCCCGGCGGTCAGGCTTGGCTGAGCGAAGCCGATGGCCGCCAGCAGAATGCCCGCCGATACCAGAATGCTCAGACCGGCCATGCGCTCCAGGCGCTGGGCAGCGATGATCGAAACGGCAGCGGTGAAAATAGTCGCCATGCCGCCGTAGATCAGCCAGTCGCCGCCGAACAAGGCGGAGGCGCCTGCCTGACCGGAAAACAGCAACGTCCACAGGCGCAATAAGGTATAGATGCCGACCTTGGTCATGATCGCGAACATCGCTGCAACCGGTGCACTGGCCGCCGAATAGGCCGGAACCAGCCAGAAATTGAGCGGCCACATGCCAGCTTTGGCCAGAAACGCCACCGCAAGAATCGCCGCGCCAGCGTGCAGTAACCCAAGATCAGCTTCCGGAACCTGCGGAATTTTCATGGCCAGGTCAGCCATGTTCAGCGTCCCGGTCACGCCATAAATCAGCGCGGCACCAATCAGGAACAACGACGACGCCAGCAGGTTGATGGCGATGTAATGCAGCCCCGCTGAAACCCGCGCGCGCCCCGAGCCATGCAACATCAAGCCGTAAGACGCAGCGAGCAGGACCTCGAAGAAGACGAACAGGTTGAACAGGTCGGCGGTCAGAAATGCGCCGTACAGCCCCATCAACTGAATCTGAAACAGCGCGTGGAAGCTGGCGCCGGCCCGATCCCAGCGGGCGAGGGCGAACAGCAGGGCGCAGACGCCGACGATGCCGGTCAATACCAGCATCAGTGCCGACAGGTGATCCACTACCAGGACAATGCCAAACGGCACCTCCCAGTTACCCGGCAGGTAGACGCCTATCGAACCGGTGGTGCCGCTTTTCTGCACCCAGATGAACAGCGCGATGGAGATGCCCAGGCCCAGCACGCTGGAGAACAGATTGATCCGGCCTTTGAGCGGGCGATGCTTTTCGCCGAGCCAGAGCATGATCGCCGCCGTCAGCAACGGCAGCAGGATTGGCGCGACGATCAGTTGATTCATCCACGTCATTTTTTAGGCTCCCGGCCGTCCACATGGTCGGTGCCGGTCAAACCGCGCGACGCCAGGAGCAGCACCAGAAACAACGCGGTCATGGCAAAGCTGATGACGATCGCCGTCAACACCAACGCCTGGGGCAATGGATCGGTGTAGTGCAACAAGTCTTGGGGTACGCCGTCCTTGATGATCGGTTCGCGCCCGATGAACAGGCTGCCCATGCTGAAGATGAACAGATTGACGCCATACGACAGCAAGCACAGGCCCATCACCACCTGAAAGGTCCGCGGGCGCAGGATCAGCCAGACGCCGGAGGCCACCAGGACGCCGATGGCAATTGCGATGACTTCTTCCATCAGACGGTTCCTTGTTCAGCGACGGGAGTTGGGACGGGCTTGGGCAGCGACGTCGGGCGATGGCTGCGCACCGATTGGTGTGCCAGGGCGGTCAGGATCAACAGCGTGGAACCCACCACCACGGCGTACACCCCGATGTCGAAAAACAGCGCGCTGGCCACATGAATATCCCCCAGCCACGGCAGATTCAGATGCGCTGTGTGGGTGGTCATGAAGGGATAGCCCAGCAGCATCGAGCCCAGGCCAGTCATGATCGCGAACAGGAAACCCGTGCCCATCCAGCGCAACGGCCGCAGGCGCATCTGCGCTTCGACCCACTGCGTACCGGCAACCATGTATTGCAGAATGAACGCCACCGACATCACCAGCCCGGCGACAAAACCGCCGCCCGGCTGATTGTGTCCGCGCATGAACAGGTACATCGACACCACGAACGCAATCGGCAGTAACAGGCGAACCAGCACGGCGGGCACCATCATGAAACCCAGCGCGGTATCGCTGGCGCTGCGCGGGTTGACCAGATCAGTGACTACATCCCGAGCCAGCTGGCGTTGCTGGGCGGGCAGGGGAATGCTCTCTTTCGGCGGACGGAAGCGGCGCAGCAGGGCAAACACGGTCAGCGCCACGGCGGCCAGCACGGTGATCTCACCGAAGGTGTCGAACCCACGGAAATCCACCAACATCACGTTCACGACATTGCTGCCGCCGCCTTCCGGAATCGCCCGGCTGAGGTAGAACGACGAAATCACATTCGGCGTGGCGCGGGTCAGCATGGCGTAGGAAAGCAGTGCCATGCCGCCGCCGACCGCCGCCGAGAGAATCAGGTCGCGAACTCGTCGCGCTCTGGCGCGCGTGCGCGTGCTGACCAATGGCGCCACATCCTCGTTACGCCGTGGCAGCCAGCGCAGGCCGAGCAGAATCAGCACCGAGGTGACCACTTCGACCACCAGTTGGGTCAGGGCCAGATCCGGTGCAGAGAACCAGACAAAAGTGATGCAGGTCATCAAGCCGCAGACGCTGACCATGATCACTGCCGCCAGGCGGTGATATTTGCCTTGCCATGCCGCGCCGAGTGCGCAGGCGATTGCGATCAGCCATAAGGTGACGAACACCCCGGAACCGGGGATTTTCGGTCGATCCCCCCAGGTCAGGCCACTGAAATACATCGGGATGAAGCCGCCGATCAAAGCCGCCAACACCAACAGGAACAGCTGCGGTTGCAGGCGACGGGTGCTGATCTGCCGTTCAAAGCGCCGTGCCCAGCGGGTCAGGAATACCAGCGCGCGTTCGAACAGGCGCTTGCCGTTGAGGCGATTGACCAGTGGCGGGCCGGCGAAGCGGTGCTGTTTGAACGACGGACGCAGCAGTAAATACAAGGCGATGCCGCCGGCCATGGCGATCAGGCTCATGATCATCGGTGCGTTCCAGCCGTGCCAGATCGCCAGGCTGTATTCAGGCAGCGTGCCGCCCACTACCGGTTGCGCGGCGGCCGCCAGCAACGGGCCGACAGAATGCGTGGGGAAGATCCCGACAATCAGGCAGGCCAGAACCAGAAATTCGACCGGCGCCCGCATCCAGCGTGGTGGCTCATGGGGCGTATGCGGCAGATCGGTGGCCTTGGGGCCGAAAAAGACATCCACGGTAAAGCGCAACGAGTACGCGACACTGAACACGCCGGCGATGGTCGCGATGATCGGCAGCGCCATCTCGACCCAGGCGGAAGAGGAAATGAACACGGTTTCGGCGAAAAACATTTCCTTGGACAGGAAACCGTTGAGCAGTGGAACCCCGGCCATGGACGCACTGGCGACCATCGCCAGCGTCGCGGTATAGGGAATCAGGGTGATCAGGCCGCTGAGGCGGCGTATATCCCGGGTGCCGCTCTCGTGGTCGATAATGCCCGCCGCCATGAACAGCGAGGCCTTGAACGTGGCGTGATTGAGAATGTGGAACACCGCCGCCACGGCCGCCAATGGACTGTTGAGGCCCAGCAGCAAGGTAATCAGGCCCAGATGACTGATGGTCGAATAGGCGAGCAAGCCCTTGAGGTCGTTCTGGAAGATCGCCGAATACGCGCCGAGAATCAGCGTGCAGGCCCCCGCGCCACTGACGATCCAGAACCATTGCTCGCTACCGGACAACGCTGGCCAGAAGCGTGCCAGCAGGAAAACCCCGGCCTTGACCATGGTTGCCGAGTGCAGGTATGCGGAAACCGGTGTCGGCGCCGCCATGGCATGGGGCAGCCAGAAGTGAAACGGAAACTGCGCGCTCTTGCTCAAGGCGCCAATCAGAATCAGCGTCAGCAGTACGGGATACAGCGCATGGGCGCGAATCATTTCACCGGAGGCCAGCACCCGGTCCAGGTCGTAGCTGCCCACCACATGACCGAGCAGCATCATGCCGACCAGTAACGCCAGCCCTCCAGCGCCCGTAACCATTAACGCCATATAAGCGCCTCGGCGTGCGTCGGCGCGGTGGTGCCAGTAACCGATCAGCAGGAATGAGAAAACGCTGGTCAGTTCCCAGAAAAACACGATCTGAATCAGGTTGCCCGACATCACCAGACCGAGCATGGCGCCCATGAATGCCAGGAAAAACGCGAAGAAGCGCGGCACCGGATCGTCCGGCGACATGTAGTAACGGGCATACAGGGAAACCAGCGTGCCGATCCCCAGCACCAGCATCGAGAACAGCCAGGCGAAGCCGTCCATACGCAGGGCGAAATTCTGCCCCAGGCTCGGCAGCCAGAAATACTCTTCGCGAATCACGCCGCCATCGACGATTTGCGGGTACCACAATGCCACCTGAATTGCGCCGGTCAGTGCAACCACTCCGGCGAGAATCGATTCAGCGTTGCGTGCGTTGTGCGGCAAAAGTGCCGCCAGACAGCTTCCAACAAACGGCAGAAGCAGTAGAACTATCAGGGACATAGGCTTCTAATCTGCGGGGAAATGTCAAGGATCATACGTGCTGGCCCCGGCATCACCAAACGCCAAGGTGTCGCAGAATCCTACAAGCTTTGTAGCTTGCAACTCATTGCGGCGAACAAATTAAACACTTTCGCAAGTCCAGAAGGCAGCTAATCCCGTCAGTCTGCTTCGTTCAGGCGCTCCTCTTCAGCTTGTTGCTGGGTGGCCGTTTTGCCACGGCCTTTCATTTCGCTGACGATCACCCCGGCGACGATCAGCGCCGCGCCGAGCAAGGCAATGCCGGGCAAACGTTCACCGGCCAGGCGCCCGAAGATACCGGCCCAGACCGGTTCCCCCGCATAAATCACCGTGGCGCGGGTTGGCGAGACCGTACGTTGCGCCCAGTTCATCGCCACTTGAATCACTGCACTCATTGCGCCCAGGCCTATGGCGCTGATTACCAGCAGCCATGAGAAGTCCGGCAGGCGTTCACCGGTGGGCACCACCATCAGGAATGACAGCAGCGACGCGGTAGCCAGTTGCACCACGGTGACCCGGCGCACGTCGACCTTGCCGCCATAAGCGCTGATCAGAATAATCTCGGCCGCAATGGCGACGGCGCTCACCACCGTGGCGATCTCCCCGGAGCTGAACTGTAGTGACGCACCCTCGGGGCCAGAAAGTAGCATCAGACCGGCAAACGCCAAGGCGATGCCGAGGCTGGGCATCAACCCCGGCCGCCGCCCGAGTACCAGCCACTGCAACAACGGCACGAACGGCACATACAGCGCAGTAATAAATGCCGACTGACTGCTGGGAATGGTTTGCAGGCCCATGGTCTGCAAGCCGTAGCCGAGCATGATTGCAGCACCGATGGCGATGCCGGCCTTGAGTTCGATCAGGGTCAGCTCGCGCATCACCTTCAATGAGAACGCCGCGACGATCAAGGCGGCAGCCGCAAAGCGCAGGCCGACGAAAAACATCGGGCCACTGACCGTCATGGCGTGTTGCACGAGCAGGAATGTCCCGCCCCAGATCAAGGTGATCAGCACCAATACCAGTTCTGCTTTGCTGAATCGTGGCTTCATCAGGGTAGACTTCATGCTTTCACCGGGCTTGATCGCCTTGCGTAACGCAAGGGCACAACGCATCATGCGTCAAAAGGTGCGCAGTATACTGCGCAATCAGGTCAAGAGAGCAAATCATAGTGAATGACGACCAATCACGACGCGCCCCCGTGTTGCAACACGTCAGTCAGAATGTGCGGCGTCTGCGTAATGCGCTGGATTTCAGTCAGACTGCGCTGGCGGAAAAATCCGGGGTCAGTCGGCGCATGTTGGTGGCGATTGAAGCGGGGGAGAAAAATGTCAGCCTCGCGACGCTGGATCGCGTCGCCGAAGCGCTGGATGTCGCGTTCAGCGATCTGATTCAGGCGCCGGAAGTACGTGACCCCAGCCGCATCAACGAAATAGCCTGGGCAGGTTCGATTCCCGGCAGTCGTGCGGTGTTGTTGGCCAAGGCCACTGCTCGCCGTGAAGTGGAATTGTGGGAGTTCTCCCTGGAGCCCGGCGAAGTCTATGAGTCCGAAGCGGACCCGGATGGCTGGAGCGAGCAGGTGTATGTCGTGCGCGGCCACCTGACCATCAATCTCAGAGACGAGGTGCGCCAAGTCGGCCCGGGTGAATTTTTCATGTTTGCCAGCAACCAGCCCCACAGCTATCGCAATGAAGGCGAGGTTACCGTGCGCTTTGTGCGCAACGTCGTGCTGTAGCGCGAGGCTGACTATTGTTCGCTGGGCAACAGCAGATCAACAGTTTGTGTACCAAAGGCTACTTTGCAAATCCCGACGCGAGGTTATGCTTGCGTTGATTCTGTTGATAGCGGCGTTCAACTCCAGTTTCAGGGCAGGGCGGCCTGTGCACTGTCATCTGGATCGACGCCGACCCGAGCGCGGCCTTTCAAAGGTGGAACCCCAATGACCTCCCCGATTCAGCAAGCCGTTGACCCTTCTCTTAGCGCCGACATTTTGGTGGTCGGCGGCGGTTTGAGTGGCAGCATGCTCGCCGTGCAACTGCTGCGCCTGCCAGGTACGCGACGGATCCTGATTGTCGAACCACGGGAAGAGCTGGGCCGGGGCGAAGCCTACAGCGCCACCGAACCGGGCCATACGCTCAACGGTAATGCGGCACGGATGAGCGTTGATCCCGACAATGCCGATGACCTGACCCAATGGCTGACCGATTTCATCGCGGGCGGCGGTTGGCCCGAGTCCGATCAGCAGCACGTGCCGATTGCCGAGTTGTTTCCGCCACGGGGCCTTTTCGGCCTGTATGTACAACAGCGTCTGGCCGAAGCGCGGGCGCTTGGCGCGACTCGGGGTTCCTCGGCAGAGCATGTGCGCGGTGAAGTGGTGGATCTGCACGTCAGTGAAACCGGGGTGACGCTCGATCTCGCCGACGGTCAGCAACTCACAGGTCGCCACGCCGTGCTGGCCACCGGCATGTATGCCGCTGCGCGCACGCCGCAACGTCAATCCAGCGGGCTTAACGCAGCAGCCGTCGACCCTTGGGATGTCAGTGCCATGCGCCAGCTCGATCCTCAATCGCGAGTCTTGATCATCGGTTCGGGTCTGACCATGGTCGATGCCGTGGTCTCATTGCAACAGGCCGGCCATCGCGGCCCGGTGGAAATATTCTCGCGCCACGGGCTGCTGCCCCATGTGCGCCGTCAACCGCCGATCTGGGTGGACTTTCTTGCCGAGGACCCGAGCATTCGCAGTACCCGGCAACTGGTGCGCACGTTGCGTGAACAGTGTGAACTGGCCATCGAGAACGGTATCGACTGGCAAGCGCCGCTGGATACGGTGCGAGCCAATATCGGGCGGCTTTGGAATCAGGCTACCGACGTGCAGCGTCGCCAATTCGTACGACATGTGCGGCCATGGTGGGAAAGCCATCATCACCGTTCGCCACCGAACGGCGCGGCAGTGCTGAACCAGCTGATCAAACAGGGGCGAGCGACTATTCAGGCGGCTTCCTTACAAGGTTTTGAAATGCTGACTTCAGGTCAGCTGCAGATTCGCATTCGTCGGCGCGGCGAGCAGCAAACGTCACTGGTGACCGGCGATGCGCTGATCAACTCTACCGGAATCGAATACGACTGGCGCCGGGTCGACCGCCCGCTGCCTCGACAGTTACTCGCACGCGGGCTGATTCAGCCCGGGCCGCTGGCCTTGGGGATCGCTGCGGACCCGGGCGGCGCCGTGCTCGATGCGCAAGGGAAAATATCCTCGCGGCTGTTCGCCATGGGCCCGCCATTGCGCGGCATGTGGTGGGAAAGCACCGCAGTGACCGACGTGGCGCTACAAGCCAAAGCCTTGGCTGCGCGCTTGGCGGGATCGTAAATCTCACCCAACTTTCGACATCGTTGGAGCGGGGCTTGACCGTCACCACAATCGTTATTCCCCCTCAAGCAACTGTGGCCCCGACCCTTGCTCGCCCAACTTATCCCCCCAGTTGCGCAGCGGGCAGGCGTCCATCGACAGGCAACCGCAACCGATGCACCCGTTGAGCTGGTCGCGCAGCGCGGTGAGTCGATTGATCCGGTCATCCAGTTCGGTTTTCCATTGCTCGGACAGTTTTTGCCAGTCCGCGGCCGTGGGTGTGCGGCCTTCGGGCAGGGTTTGCAAGGCCGCGTGGATGCTGGCCAGCGGCAGCCCCAAACGCTGCGCCACCTTGATCAACGCCACGCGGCGCAGCATTTCCCGGGGATAACGCCGCTGGTTGCCGGCGTTGCGCTGACTGCTGATCAAACCTTTGCTTTCGTAAAAGTGCAGCGCGGTCACGGCCACGCCGCTGCGGGTTGCCAGTTGGCCGACGGTGAGCTGTCGATTCGGGTTTTTCGCCTTGGCATCGTTCATAGTGATTTGCTGCTTGACCTCTAGTTAGCTAGAGGTTTTACCCTTCGAGGCCTGAGTTCGCAATCGACTTTGGTCACGACAGTGGAGAAATGACATGACGCAACCTGTGAGTCACCGACTGGTCAATCAACTTATCGAGTTCACGACCGACTCGCGTCAGCAGTCGGCGTTGGTCGCGGCGTTGCTCGATCAGGTCGAGCGTTATACCTGCACCTATCCGGGCTTTATCAGCGCCACTGTTCAGGCCAGCGACGACGGCCAACGTGTGCTCAATCAAGTGTTGTGGCAATCAAGAACGGCCAGTGAAGAAGCCTTGCGCAATGCCGAGCAGGACTTCACGGCGTTTCTGCGCGCACACCGCGTCACCGCCGTCAACTTCAATGCCTATCAGGTGCTGGGCCGTGTCACCCCGACCCGCTAGGCCGGGGCGAGGGTCAGACCGAACGCTGCATCAGCCGGTCACCTTGCAGGTTTTCACCGGGACGGCGTTTGTTGACGGCCAGTTCGCCGATATTGATCAGGCGCGTGCGGGTGACGTTGCGGCTCAGGCCCAACAACGCAGCGGTGTGCACCTGATTGCAGTGGCTGAAACGATAAGCCGCGCGCAGTAACGCGTCCTCGACTTTTTCATGCAGCGCGCCAGCCTGTTCTTCGAACAGCTTCTGGAACGCCCGGTTCAGCAGGGCTTCAGCCGAGTCGTCAGGGGCAGCTGAGTCTTCCTGACGCTCGATGCGCAGGTTGGATAAACGCAGATCGTCACGCTGAATCACCCCGTCGCGACACACCAGCAAGGTGTGATGGATGACGTTTTCCAGTTCGCGAATGTTGCCTGGCCAGCTGTAGCTTTTGAGTTTTTGTTCGGCGTCGGCGCTGATGCGAATGGAGCCGTAGCCCAGACGACGGCTGTAAGCCTCGATGAAATGCCGGGTCAGCGGCAGGATGTCGCCGGGACGTTCGCGCAACGGTTGCAGTTCCAGATTGACCACATCCAGCCGGTAGTACAGATCCTCGCGGAAATGTCCGGCGTTGATCGCCTTCTCCAGCTGCACATTGGTGGCCGCCAGCACCCGGACGTTGATCGGAATGCTTTTGCGCGAACCCAGACGCACCACTTCGCGTTCTTGCAGCACGCGCAGCAACTTGACCTGAATCGGCATCGGCAAATCGCCGATTTCATCCAGGAACAAGGTGCCGCCGTCGGCTTCTTCGAACCAGCCCGCCTTGGCGCCGATGGCACCCGTGAAGGCGCCTTTTTCATGACCGAACAGCTCGGCCTCCACCAGCGATTCGGTGAAAGCCCCGCAATTCACCGCAACGAACGGCTGATGACGTCGCTCGCTCAGATTATGGATATGCCGTGCCACCAACTCCTTGCCTGTGCCGGTTTCACCAATGATCAAGACGCTGGCATCACTCGGCGCCACCTGCTGCAAATGCGCCAGCAGGGCTTTGGATTTCGGGTCTTCGAACACCTGCGCGGTGGCCCGGATCGAAGTGGCCAGTGCCGGATTCGGTGGCAACGTCAGTAAGTGCATAGGGTTCACTTCTGCGGCGGCAGATCGTTGGCAATCATTTCACCGAACGGTCCGGTCAGGTTGGTGATGCCGCGTCCGGCAAGGCTGCGATACGGTTCTGGCAGCAGCGGGAAGACCAGTTCGGCGAAGCGATAGGCTTCTTCCAGATGCGGGTAGCCGGAGAAGATGAAGCTCTCGATGCCCAGATCGGCATATTCCTTGATGCGCTCGGCGACTTCGTGAGGATTGCCCACCAACGCCGTGCCCGCGCCGCCACGCACCAGGCCAACCCCGGCCCACAGGTTCGGGGCGATTTCCAGGTTGTCGCGGCGTCCGTCGTGCAAGGCCGCCATACGCCGTTGGCCTTCGGAATCAAAGCGCGAGAAGGACTTCTGCGCTGCGGCGATGGTGTCGTCGCTGATGTGTTCGATCAGTTTGCTGGCGGCCTGCCAGGCTTCGCCGCTGGTTTCGCGCACGATCACATGCAGGCGAATGCCGAACTTCACGGTGCGGCCTTTGTGCGCTGCCCGCTCCCGGACATCGGCCAGTTTCTCCGCCACCGCCGCGGGCGGTTCGCCCCAGGTCAGGTAGACGTCCACTTGCTCGGCGGCCAGATCGTGAGCGGCTTCGGAAGAACCGCCGAAATACAACGGCGGGTAAGGTTTCTGGATCGGCGGGTACAGCGCCTTGGCGTTCTGTACACGCAAGTGCTTGCCTTCGAAATCCACCGCTTCGCCTTGCAGCACCCGCCGCCAGATATGCAGGAATTCGTCAGTGACTTCGTAGCGTTCGCTGTGATCGAGGAAGCTGCCGTCGCCACGGTTTTCGTCCGGGTCACCGCCGGTCACCACGTTGATCAACAGACGCCCACCCGACAAGCGATCCAGAGTTGCCGCCATGCGCGCCGACACTGTTGGGGAAATGATGCCCGGACGGATCGCCACCAGGTATTTCAGGCGTTCGGTCAGCGGCACCAGTGCCGAAGCGATCACCCATGAGTCTTCGCAGGACCGTCCGGTGGGAATCAAGACACCGTGGTAACCGAGGTCATCGGCGGCCTGGGCCACCTGTTTCAGGTAATTCAACGTGACCGGCCGCGCGCCTTTGGTAGTGCCTAGATAGTGGCCGTCGCCGTGGGTGGGAAGAAACCAGAAAACATCCATGACAAATCCTTAAGTGTTCGGGCGGGTGCTGCACCTGTTGAACCGCTGTTGCTCAGGCAGCAATGGGGTTCACTTATAAAGCGCCTGGTTTATTCCGCAAAATAACGTATATCCATATTTTTAGATCTTAATGGCATAACAAAAAAGCGCCGAACCTGGCGTGCTGTGGGTTGAAAGCCCTGCGCGCCGCTGTTTGCCTATATCCTCGCCCGAACTATTCCTTGAGACTTGCGCTCATGCTGCACAAAAATCTTATCCGCCGTCTGGACCTGATTACCCTGCAAGTGTTTGTCGCGGTGCATGAAGAAGGCACCTTGACCCGAGCGGCGGCGCGGGAGGCGATTGCGGTTTCGGCGGCGAGCAAGCGTCTGATGGAGCTGGAAGATGCGCTGGGAATCGGCTTGTTGGTGCGCAACGCCAAGGGCATGACCCTCACGGCCGCCGGGGAAACCTTGCTGCACCATGCCCGCCGCATGTTGTTCGACGTGGAAAAGATGGGCATGGAACTGGGCGAGCATGTGCAAGGGTTGCGTGGCTACGTGCGCATGCAGGCCAATCTCTCGGCGATCATCCAGTTTCTGCCCGAGGACCTGCATGAGTTCATCGCCTGCCACGCTCAGGTCAAGGTCGATCTGGAAGAACGGCCCAGCACCGGCGTGGTTCAGGGCGTGATCGATGGCGTCGCGGACATTGGCATCTGTTCTGCCGACACCGACACCCACGAGCTGTGCAGCGTGCCGTATCGCCGCGACAAACTTGTCGTCGTGATGCGTCCCGATCATCCGTTGGCGCAGCTGGATCAGGTGGCGTTCGTCGATACCCTGGACAGCGATCATATTGGCCTGCACGCCGCCAGTTCGATCCATATGCGCACCCAGGCGGCGGCCCGTTCAGCGGGTCGCGTGTTGCGCCTGCGTATTCATGTGCCGGGTTTCGATGCCGTGTGCCGCATGGTTCAGGCCGACATGGGCATTGGCATTTTGCCGCTCAAGGCTTTTGAATTGTTTGGTCGCGCACTTGGCCTCACTGCCGTCGCGCTGAACGACGACTGGTCCGAGCGCACGCTGCTCCTGATCACCCGTGAACAGGACGCGCTGGCCCCGGTAAGCCGGATGCTGTTCGAGCATTTGCGCGGTCTGGAAATCCGGTAGGAGGGAACTTGACCCCGATGGCGTCGGATGGGCCAGCATCATTTCGCCTGAAAAATCCGGCGTCTGCATCGCCGTCTTCCCGGACAAGTCAGGTCCTACAGGATTTGGTCGTTCGCGTTTCGCGAACGACCATTGCCAACTGAAGGTTGGATTTATCCGCGGCCGATCCTCTACGCTGGCTCCAATTCCAAAAATAAAAGAGGTAACTCACATGACTGCTCCTCTGAATGGCATTCGCGTTATTGAAATCGGCACCTTGATCGCCGCGCCGTTTGCCGCGCGTTTGATGGCTGAATTCGGTGCCGAGGTAATCAAGATCGAGGCCATGGGGCAGGGTGACCCTCTTCGCAAATGGCGAAAACTCCATGAAGGCACGTCCTTGTGGTGGTACCTGCAATCGCGCAACAAAAAATCCCTCGCACTTAACCTGAAATCCCCCGAAGGCATCGCCATCGTCAAGCAGCTCGCCGAAAGCACCGACGTGCTGATCGAGAACCTGCGCCCCGGCGCCCTGGAAAAACTCGGCTTGGGCTGGGACGTGCTGCATGCCCTGAACCCGAAGCTGACCCTGGTGCGGATTTCCGGCTACGGTCAGACCGGTCCTTATCGTGACCGGCCGGGCTTCGGCGCAATCGGCGAGGCGATGGGCGGAATTCGCTACACCACCGGCACGCCGGGCACGCCACCGGCGCGGGTGGGTGTCAGCCTCGGCGACTCTCTGGCGTCGATGCATGCGGTGATGGGCGCATTGATGGCCTTGCTGCGGGTCAAGACCGGGCAGGGTGACGGGCAGATTGTCGATGTATCCCTGGCCGAAAGCGTGTTCAACGTCATGGAAAGCCTGGTGCCGGAATACGACATGCTCGGGCACATTCGCGAGCGTAGCGGCGGCGCCTTGCCTGGTATCGCCCCATCCAATACCTATCCCACCGCCGATGGCGCCTACGTGGTGATCGCCGGGAACAGCGACCCGATCTTCAAGCGCCTGATGCTGGCCATCGGCCGCGGCGATCTGGGAGAGAACCCGGAATTCGCCCACAACGACGGGCGTGCCGCGCAGTGCGCGCTGCTCGACGAAGCAATCAGCGTCTGGTCTTCCAGCCTGCCCATTGACGAAGTGCTGCGCGTCCTGGAGCAAGCCGAAGTCCCTGCCGGGCGGATCTACAACGTCGCCGACATCGTGGCCGATCCGCACTATCAGGCGCGAGGCATGATCCTCGATGCCGAACTGCCTGGCGGTGCCGCAGTGAAAATGCCCGGCATCGTTCCCAAACTTTCGGAAACTCCCGGCGAAGTGAACTGGCAGGGCCCGAGCCTGGGCCAGCACACCGACAGCGTGCTCGATAGCCTGGGCATCACCGCTGCCGACATCCAACGGCTCAAGCAGGAAGGAGTGGTGCAATGATCACTGACTTTTCCGAACGCCTGATCGTCCAGGAAGTTGCCCCGCGCGACGGCTTGCAGATTGAGCCAACGTGGGTCGAAACCGCCGACAAAATCGCGCTGATTGATCAACTGTCGCTGGCAGGCTTTTCCCGGATAGAAGCAGGATCTTTCGTTTCTCCCAACGCGATTCCGGCCTTGCGCGATGGCGATGAAGTCTTTCGTGGCATTCGGCGTCAGGCGGGCGTCACCTACGTCGCGCTGATTCCCAATCTCAAGGGTGCGCAACGTGCGCTGGATGCGGGCGCCGATGAGCTGAATCTGGTGATGTCCGCCAGCCAGACACACAACCTGGCGAACATGCGCATGCGCTGCGAGCAATCCCTGGCGGCGTTTGGCGATGTGGCGGCGCTGGCTCGCGGGACGACCCTGAGCCTCAATGGGTCAATTGCCACCACCTTTGGCTGTCCGTTCGAAGGACCGATCAGCGAAGACCGTGTCCTGCAAATCGTCGACGCGTATCTGGAACTGGGCATGCAAGGCATCAGCCTGGCAGACACCACCGGCATGGCCAATCCACGTCAGGTCCACCGGCTGGTTCAGCGAGTCTTGAGTCGGGTTCCGGCAGCGGCGTTGACCTTGCACTTTCATAACACCCGAGGTCTTGGCCTGAGCAATGTCCTGGCGGCGTATGAGGCTGGCGCGCGCCGGTTCGATGCGTCCCTCGGCGGCCTCGGTGGTTGCCCGTTCGCGCCGGGTGCGTCCGGTAATATCTGCACCGAGGATCTGGTGAACATGTGCGAGGAAATGGGTATCCAGACCGGTATCGATTTGCCGCACCTCCTGCAACTTTCCCGGCAATTGCCGGACCTGCTGGGCCATGAAATGCCCGGTCAGGTCGCCAAGGCAGGACGCAACAGCGACCTGCATCCCGCGCCGACCAACCTGCCGGGTTGAGTCAACGCAACACCGCTTGAACGGGGCCAGTACCCCTTCCTACCAGACAACAAAAACAAACGACCTCCTTTGAAGGGGCCGCCTGGAGACACGCACATGACCGTTTCTGTTTTGAACGCGGGCAGTACGCCCGCGCAGATCGCCGACGCCGAAAAATCGCTGGTTCGCAAAGTGGCCTGGCGGCTGATGCCGTTGATCATGGTGTGCTACCTGTTCGCATTTTTCGATCGCATCAACATCAGCTTCGCCAAGTTTCAGTTGCAGGCGGACCTCAGCCTTAGCGATACCGCCTATGGCCTGGGTGCCGGGTTGTTCGTGGTCGGCTATGTGCTGTTCGAAGTGCCGAGCAACATCATGCTCTACAAGGTCGGCGCGCGACGCTGGATCGCCCGGATCATGATGTCGTGGGGTGTTGCGACGGCCTTGATGGTGTTCGTCAACACTGAATGGCAGTTCTATGCGCTGCGCTTCATCATCGGCGCCATGGAAGCCGGTTTCGCCCCGGGCGTCTTGTATTACCTGACCTTGTGGTTTCCGCAGACCTACCGTGGGCGGATCACCTCGATCCTGTTCCTGGCCTCAGCGTTCGCCGGATTGATCGGCGCACCGGTTTCGGGCTTGGTGCTGGGACACGGACGGCTTGCTCGACATGCGCGGCTGGCATTGGCTGTTCCTGCTCGGCGGCTTGCCGTGCATCGATCTTGGCCTGGTGGTGCTGCTGGTGCTCAAGGACAAAATCGCCGACGCCCATTGGCTAACCGGCGAAGAAAAGGCCTATCTCTCCAGCCGGATCGCCCAGCATGAACCGCACAAGCATGGCGGATCGCTGCTCAGCGCCTTGAAGATGCCCGGCTTCCTCATGTTGGGGCTGATTTACTTCCTGATTCAGGTGGCGTCCTACGGCCTGAACTTCTGGGCCCCGCAGCTGATTCGCAGTGCTGGCACGGAAAGCCCGGTGGTGATCGGCTTGCTGACGGCGATCCCCTACATCTTCGGCGCAATCAGCATGGTAGTGGTCGGTCGCCTGTCCGACTCCAGTGGCGAACGGCGCAAATACGTCTGCGGGCTGGTCGTCCTCGGCGCCGTCGGTTTCTTCAGCGCCGGGATTTTCGCCCAGCACACGGTGTTCCTGATCATCTCCCTGGCCATGCTCGGCGCAGGCATCGTCGCCTCGATCCCGGCGTTCTGGACCTTGCCTCCAAAACTGCTGGCCGGCGCGGGTGCCGGTGCTGCCGGTGGCATCGCGCTGATCAACACGCTGGGCCAGTTCGGCGGCATCGTCAGCCCGGTGATGGTCGGCCGCATCAAAGACCTGACCGGTAGCACCACGCCAGCGCTCTACGTCATCGGCGTCTCCAGCCTGCTCGCCGCCGCGCTGTTGCTGTTGGGGTTGCCGGCGAAGTTGCGGACGCTGGATAAGAGTGAGGGCTAACGATTAAGTCATTTAAGGCTAAATTTTTCCTGTCTGCGACGCCCGTCGTCCCTTCGAAACTTTTGCCGCGCTGCTCCTGTCACTTTTAAACACCTCAGACAGGGAATCAGGCGATGGCAAGGGCAATCTGGAAAGGCGCGATCAGTTTTGGGTTGGTGCATATTCCCGTCGCGCTGGTGTCGGCGACTTCTTCGCAAGGCGTCGATTTCGACTGGCTCGACAAGCGCAGCATGGATCCGGTGGGCTATAAGCGCATCAACAAGGTCACCGGCAAGGAGATGACCAAGGAAAACATCGTCAAGGGCGTGCAGTACGAGAAGGGCCAATATGTGGTGCTCAGTGAAGAAGAAATTCGCGCGGCGCATCCCAAGTCGACCCAGACCATCGAAATCTTTGGCTTCGTCGACAGCAAGCAAATCCCTCTGCAACACATCGAAACACCGTATTTCCTGGCGCCGGACAAGCGCGGCGAAAAGGTCTATGCCTTGCTTCGCGAAACCTTGAATGAAACTAAAAAAGTCGCTCTGGCCAATGTGGTGCTGCATACCCGCCAGCATCTGGCCGCCGTGATGCCGCTGGAGTCGGCGATGGTGTTGGTGATCCTGCGCTGGCCCTCGGAAGTGCGCGGCCTGGAAACCCTGGAACTGACCGACGCGGTGACCGACGTCAAACTCAGCAAAGCTGAATTGAACATGGCCAAGCGCCTGGTTGAGGACATGAGCGCCGACTGGCAGCCGGAGGATTATCGCGACACCTTCCAGGACCAGATCATGCATCTGGTGGAAACCAAGGCGCGTGAAGGCAAAATCGAGACGGTGGAAACCGATACCGAGGACACCGAACGCAAAAGCGCGGACGTCATCGACCTTACCGAGTTGCTCAAGCGCAGTCTGGCGGGCAAAAGCGCTGGCAGTAAAAGCACCGCCAAACCGGCCAGCAAGGCGACCGCCAAGACCGCCGCTGAAGCTCCCGCCAAGCGCCGGGCCCCGGCGCGCAAGAAAACAACCAAGGCTTCCTGACAACAGGCTAGAGGATCGACCATGGCCAAGCCGGTGAGTGAATACGCCCGCAAGCGCAACTTCGACATCACTTCCGAGCCAGCGGATTCGCCTGCCCGCGGCAAGACCAAGGAGAAGGGCAAGGATACGGCGAAGGCGTTGAGCTTTGTCATTCACAAGCACGACGCGCGCAATTTGCATTACGACTTTCGCCTTGAGCTGGGCGGCACGCTGAAAAGCTGGGCAGTGCCGAAAGGGCCAAGCCTCGATCCGGCCAATAAGCGCCTGGCGGTGCAGGTTGAAGACCATCCGCTGGGTTACGCCAGTTTCGAAGGCAGCATTCCCGAAGGCCAATACGGCGCCGGGGATGTGATCGTCTGGGACCGGGGAGTCTGGCGACCCCACGGCGATCCTCGTGATACCTACAAGCAGGGCAAGCTCAAATTCACGCTGCTCGGGGAAAAACTCACCGGAGATTGGACGCTGGTTCGTACCCGGCTCAAGGGCAGCAGCGACAAGCCGCAGTGGCTGCTGATAAAGGAAAAGGACGAAGTGGCTCGCTCTGCTGACGAATACGACATCGTCCAGGATCAGCCGCAGAGTGTGGTGAGCGGCGCTTTGGTGGGCAAGGAAAAGGCCCCCGCGCAACCTGCCAAGGCCAAACGCAAAACGGCGGTTGCTACGCCTGAGAAACCGGCGACTAAACCCAAAGCCGCAAAAAAAGCCGCTGCAGTTCCCGAAAAGCTGACCCCGCAACTGGCAACGCTGGTAGATGCTCCGCCTGACGGTGACTGGTTGTACGAAGTCAAATTCGATGGTTATCGCATCCTGACGCAAATCCTCGACGGGCAAGTGCGCCTGTTTAGTCGCAACGGCAACGAATGGACCGAGCGTCTGCCCTTGCAGGCCAAAGCCCTTGCCGCGTTGGGGCTTGGCGATAGCTGGCTGGATGGCGAAATGGTCATGCTCAACGAGCAGGGTTTGTCGGATTTTCAGGCGTTGCAGAACGCCTTTGAACTGGGCCGCAGCAAAGACATTGTCTATTACCTGTTCGACGTGCCCTTTCTCAACGGGCAAGACCTGTGCGATATGCCCATCGAGGAGCGGCGTGCGACGTTGAAACAGTTGTTGGACAAACAACGCAGTAAATTGCTGCGCTTTTCCGATGCGTTCCGCTCCGCCCACAAGGATATTGTGGAAAGCGCCAGCGCCATGGGCCTGGAAGGCGTTATCGGCAAACGGCCGGGCAGTGGCTATGTCAGCAAACGCAGCCCGGACTGGATCAAGCTCAAGTGTCGGCTGCGTCAGGAGTTCGTGATTGTCGGCTTTACCCAACCCCAAGGCAGCCGTAGTGATTTCGGCGCGATATTGCTCGCCGTTAATGAAGAAGGGGGAAAACCGGGCCTGGTGTACGCCGGCAAGGTCGGCACCGGCTTCAGCCAGAGCACGCTGAAACAACTCGGCGAACGCATGAGTCAGCTTGAACGCAGCTCATCGCCGTTGGCGAAAAAACTGACCAGTGCCCAAGGCCGGGGCGTGCACTGGATCGAGCCGGAACTGGTCTGTGAAGCGGAGTTCGCCGAGTGGACTCGCGAAGGCATTGTGCGTCAGGCGGCATTCGTCGGTTTGCGCACCGACAAGCCGGCGAGCCAGGTCATCCACGAGCATCCTCGCGCGGCCACCGAACTCAAGGGCGCGTTCAAGCCTAAGGCACGCAAGGCAACCAGTGAAACTGCCAAAAAAACCGCAAAGTCAGCAAAAAACCGCATCGATGTGGCGGGCGTCAGCATCAGTCATCCAGATCGGGTGATCGACGCCGAAAGCGGCACCCACAAAGTGGACCTGGCCCACTATTACGAAACCGTCGCCGACTGGATCCTGCCGCACTTGAAGAACCGCCCGGTGGCCTTGCTGCGCTGTCCCGAAGGCGTGGAGGGCGAACAGTTTTTTCAGAAGCACGCCGAGCGGCTGAAAATCCCCAATATCAAACAGCTCAAGCCCGGACTCGATCCCGGGCATGCACGATTGATGGAAATCGATACAGTGCAGGCCCTGGTGGGCGCGGCGCAGATGGGTACGATCGAGCTGCATCGCTGGGGCGCGACCAGTGATCGGATCGAAACGCCGGATCACTTTGTGCTGGACCTCGATCCCGACGACAAACTGCCGTGGCGCAGCATCATCGAAGCGACGCAAATGACGCTGTCGGTGCTCGACGAAGTGGGCCTTGAAGCGTTCATCAAGACCAGCGGCGGAAAGGGCATGCACATTATCGTGCCCCTGGCGCGGCAGGCGGACTGGGACACCGTCAAGGCTTTCGCCAAGGCCGTCGCCGAGTTCATCAGCCAACAACTGCCCGAACGCTTCACGGCAACCATGGGCCCGAAAAATCGCGTAGGAAAAGTGTTTATCGATTACCTGCGCAACACCCGTGGCGCAAGTACGGTGGTGGCCTATTCGGCCCGCGCCCGGTCGGGCCTGCCGGTATCGGTGCCGATTGCCCGTGATGAGCTGGAGGGTTTGACGTCAGCCCGACAGTGGAATGTCAGCAACCTGCAGGAACGTCTGAGTACCCTGAAGTCCGACCCGTGGGCCGGCTACCAGAATCGCCAGCGCATCACCAAGAAAATGTGGGCGCAGCTGGGACACAAGCCCTAGCTACATCCGCGTTTGCCAGGCCTTCACTTACCTGGGCTATGCAGCTGGTGAGTATCGGCCTGTTCCGCTGGATAGAACTCACCCTGCATGTCCATTTGTGCCAGACGCTGGCGAACGGCGTCTTCGACGCTGCGGATCAGGGTCTGGTCTTCGATATCGTCCACGCTCAGCCATAAACGATTGACGTTCTGACCATGGGTGCCTTCGCTCATCATGTCGTGGGTGAACAGCTGCTCGCCGCGCCACAGGCACAGCTTGGGTTGCGAAGGAGCGTTTTCCTGCGGCGCTGGAGAGGATGAAAGCCAGATTTCATTGATCATGCGCAGATCGACAGTGGCGAGTTGTTCGATGGAAATGACGGTGCTCATAAGGTTATTGCTCTTCGTAGCAGGTTGCAGGTCTGACGTACAAGTACGGCAGTCGTTCAACCGCATGAGCCTGATCCGGACGAGCGCCTGTTGAACCGACCTGGAAAGGCACGGTCGATCAATCAATAGCCGCCAAGGAAAGCCGCGATGCCGATCCACGAATATTTGCCCTGTAACCACGGCGATTCGCTGTGATGCCGGTTGCCGCCACGTCGAAATGGGTCAAGGTTGAACCTGCGGAAAAGGCTGCCTTGCTGTTGGGGTTCGCCTTTCATTTCTGTGTGCTGGCCAGCTACTACCTGGTCCGGCCACTGCGTGATGCGCTGGGCCTGGAAGGCGGCGCGGATAAGTTGCAATGGCTGTTTACCGCGACCTTCGTGGCAATGCTGGTGATGGTGCCGCTGTTTGGCGCGCTGGTTTCCCGCTTGCCGCCCAGACGCTTTGTCCCCTTGGTCTATCGCCTGATTGCATTGTCGATGCTGGTGTTCGGGGTGTTGATCGCCAATCGCATCGCGCCCGTGGCGGTAGGCCGTGTGTTCTTCGTCTGGATCAGCATTTACAACCTGTTCATCGTCTCCATTTTCTGGAGTGTGCTGGTGGACCGGTTTTCCAGTGAGCAAGGGCGACGGCTGTTCGGGTTCATTGCTGCGGGCGGCACGCTGGGAACCTTTATCGGGCCGTTGCTGGCGGCGACCATGGCGACCCGTCTTGGCCCGATTGCCTTGACTTTCGCCGCTGCACTGCTGCTTGAAGCAGCGGTGCAGTGCTATCGGGCATTGCTGAATCGGACCCAGACCCAGACCCAAGACCGGGACGTGACCCGCGATGAGCAGCGTATGGGCGGCAGCATGTTGGCGGGCGTAACGCTGATCATGCGCTCGCCTTACCTGTCCGGGTTGGTGTTGTTCATGTTGCTGCACACCAGCGCGGCGACCCTGTTGTATTTCGAGCAAGGTCGGATTGTCGCTGGCAGCTACGCTGACGTAGGGAGCCGCACGCAATTTTTTGCGACGGTGGACCTGATTGTGTCGGCGTTGACGCTGATCTTTCAGCTGGTTCTGACGGCACCGTTAATCCGCCTGGTCGGCATCGGCGGTGCGCTGGTGGCGCTGCCTTTGGCGACAGTGGCGGCTTTCACCGCCATGGCCCTGGCGCCGGTTCCCGCGACCGTCGCCCTGGCGCAAGCGCTGCGGCGTGCTGTGGAATTCGCCATTGTCCGGCCCGGTCGCGAAGTGCTGTGGACCGTGGTGAGCCGGGAGGAAAAATACAAGGCCAAGAATGTCATCGAAACCGTGGTGTACCGGGGCGGCGACGCCGCGAGTGGCTGGTTGTCCGTTGGGTTGACGGCGCTGGGTGCGGGTTTCGGGCTGTTGGCTATGGTTATCGTGCCCTTTGCCGGGCTTTGGGCCTGGCTGTGTTTCTGGCTGGCAAAACGTCAGGCACAACGGGCGACCACGAACGACAGATAAGGGGAAACTCATGTCCGACCCTGCTGTTTTCACGCGCAGAAGAATTCTCACGCTGGCGGCTGGCCTGTCAGCGGCTTTCGCGTTCGACACCGCAACTGGCGAGTCCAGGCCACCGACCATTCCTTCGCCGACTTCACCCTCGACCTTGCCGAAAGGAGCCAGAAAAATGCTGACCCGCGCCATTCCCTCCAGCAACGAGCCGCTGCCAATGATCGGGCTGGGCACTTATCGCGGTTTTGACGTGGCCACCTCAAGCGCGGCCTACAAAAACCTGCCCGCCGTCATCGATGCACTGTTCGCCGCTGGTGGCACGTTGATTGACAGTTCGCCCATGTACGGTCGCGCGGAGCAGTCCACTGGCGAGTTGCTGTCGATTCATCAACCCAGCTCGCCTGCCTTTCTCGCCACCAAGGTGTGGACACGCGGTCGCAAGGAGGGGATCGCGCAGATGGAAGAATCGTTCCGGTTGCTGCGCACCGACCGCATCGACTTGATGCAAATTCACAATCTGCTCGACTGGAAAACCCATCTGCCGACGCTGCGTCAGTGGAAAGAACAAGGCCGCATTCGCTACATCGGCATCACTCATTACACGTCGTCGGCGTATGCCGAGGTCGAAGCGGTGCTCAAAGCCGAGCAACTGGATTTTCTACAGATCAACTATGCGCTAGACGACCGGGCTGCTGAGGCGCGCCTGTTACCCCTGTGTCGCGAACGCGGTGTCGCGGTGATCTGCAATCGGCCGTTCGGTGGCGGCGGTCTGCTTGGCCGACTCAAGGACAAGCCGTTGCCGAGCTGGGCGGCGCAGGTTGAAGTGACCAGCTGGGCGCAGCTGGCACTCAAATTCCTGCTCGCCCATTCGGCGGTGACTTGCGTTATTCCCGGCACCGGCAATCCGCGTTATATGGCGGAAAACGCTGGCGCCGGATTCGGCCCGATGCTCACTGATGCCCAGCGGCAGCAGTTGATTGCGTTGGTGGGGTAGGGGCAGGTAACGCCGCCGTAGATAGCTGCGTGCAGCAAACATGGAACATGGCAGGAGAAGACTTATCCCCCGAAAGGCGGTGGTTCAGACAGCGTTGATCTCGCGGATTGTCGTTGTCAGGACCATCGCGTTCGGGGACAAGTCCCCTCCTACCGTTTCGCACAATCAGGAGGACCAGGCTTGTCCGGGAAGAGGCCGGTTCATTCACCGCATCTGCTCGTCAGAACTGCCGCCTTCCGGATAAATCCGGTCCCACCTGTCTGAATTGGCTCCCACAGCCCTCTAGCGATTCACCACCTTCGCCGGCAACGCCGCCACCAGCAGACTGCTCAAAACCAGGCATACGGCGAAGAACCACATGATGCCAGCGCTGCTGCCGGTGACGTCCATGGCGATGCCCATCAGTGAGTTGCTCACCAGGCCGGCGATGTTCGCCAATGAGCAGGCCAGGGCGAAGCCGGTAGCGGCGGCGCGGCCTTTGAGAAAGGTCGCCGGCAGGCTGAAGAATGCTGGCAACGCGCCGAATACTCCTGCTGAAGCGATGGCGAACAGCAGGACGGTTGCCACCACGTCATGGGTGAAAAAAGTGCTGCCGGCCATGGCCGCCGCGCCGATCAGGTACGGCACAATGATGTGCCAGCGCCGTTCCCGATGCCGGTCCGAACTGGCGCCGATGAACAGCATGCCCAATAGCGCGGCAATGCTTGGCAGTGCGGTCAGCACACCGATGTGGAAGGTATCAGTCACGCCCGCATTGCGGATGAACGTCGGCATCCAGAAACCCATGGCGTAGGCGCTGAGCAACATCGAGAAGTCGATGCCGCCGAGCATCCAGACCTTGAGATTGAAGAACCCGTCGCGAAAGCTGTATTTGCTGCCCTGTTCATCGGCGGCATCCAGGGCCAGTTCGCTTTCCAGCAGACGCTTTTGCGTGTCATCCAGCCAGCGGGCCTGGCGATGATTGTTCGGCAGCATCCAGAAGGTCAAAACCCCCAACAGGACGCTCGGCACCGCTTCGAGCAGGAACAGCCATTGCCAGCCGCGCAGCCCGGCGGTCTGGTCGAAGTGGCTCATGATCCAGCCGGACAACGGGCCGCCGATGATGCTCGACAGCGGCAGGCCGAGCATGAACAGGGCAATGATGCGGCCGCGTCGATACGTGGGGAACCAGGTGGTCAGGTAAAACAATACGCCCGGCAGGAAACCGGCTTCGGCCACGCCAAGCAGAAAGCGCAGCACATAGAACTGCGTCGTCGTGGTGACCAGCATGGTACAGGCCGAAAGCAGGCCCCAGGTGATCATGATCCGGGCGATCCAGATCCTCGCGCCGATTCGCTCCAGGACCAGATTGCTGGGCACTTCGAACAGGATGTAGCCGACAAAAAACAGCCCGGCGCCCAGGCCGAAGGCAGTCTCGCTGAAGTGCAGTTGATCGAGCATCTGCAACTTGGCGAAGCCGATGTTGATCCGGTCCAGATAGGCCGCCAGATAACAGAAGCACAGGAACGGGATCAGCTTCCAGGTGATTTTCCGGTACAGCGCTTTGATGGGGTCGTTGACGTCGGTCAATGTGCTTTTTACATCTGCTGGGGGCATGAATTTGTCCTGGCGACTGCGGGGCTGATCAATAAGAGGCCAGCGAAGATAGAAGGATTTTTGAACAAAGGTGAGGAGAAATGTACTCGCGGTTTGAGTGATGCGTCTCTAAAAGCGGTAGGAAGAATCTGTAGTCACAATGTTAATACCCGTAGCCAGCGGCTTGAAGCCTTCAAAGTTACCCGAAAGCATGGGTTTGCCACTCAGGCACCTGAAAAAAGTAGCGGCGATCTGGGGTTAAATAGCGCCTTTGCGCAGAGCAACTTTCATCAAATGCTCCATTACTGCTCATATTTCATGAAGTAACCACTTCACAAACGCCACGGATGGCTTTTTGAAAAGGGAGAGCACGCCATGAGCGAGCCTGTCATGGCGCCTGAAAGGACCGTGACCTTGCGGGTCAATGGCCAGACTGCTGCTGTCACCACCATGCTTGATACACCGCTGTTGCTGGTGTTACGCAATGACCTGCAACTCAACGGCCCGAAATACGGCTGCGGGTTGGGGGAATGTGGCGCGTGCACGGTGACCATCGACGGGATTGCCGCGCGTGCTTGTGTATTTCCCCTGAGCGGTGCTCAGGGGCGGGAAATCACCACTCTGGAAGGTATCGGTAACCGCCAACGCCCGCATCCAGTGCAACAGGCATTCATCGATGAGCAAGCCGCGCAATGCGGCTACTGCATGAACGGCATGATCATGACCGCCAAGGCGTTGCTTGATCGTATCCCCCAGCCCACTGACGCCGAGATTCGCCACGAGCTGGCGGGCAATCTCTGTCGCTGCGGCACCCACCTCGAAATACTTCGTGCGGTGCGGCGTGCCGCGCGCGCGACGTGTTGAACGGATCTCCCTCATGTCTCAAGCCTTGCTGAACCGTGAGCAATTGCTGGCCAAAACCGGCGTGCTGCTGATCATTGATACCCTCGAACCGTCCTCGGCGCCATTAGCCAAAGGCGCTGTGCCGCTGCCCAGGCCGCCGGAGAAGGCGCTGTTCATTGCAGTCAACGATGACGGCTATGTCTATGCATTCAACGGCCATGTCGACCTTGGCACCGGGATTCGCACGGCGTTGGCGCAAATCGTTGCCGAAGAACTGGATGTGGCGCTGGAGCAGGTGTACATGATGCTGGGCGACACCGCCAATGCGCCTGATCAGGGGCCGACCATTGCCAGCGCGACGATCCAGATTGCCGCAATCCCGTTGCGCAATGCCGCCGCAGAAGCGCGCCGCTTTCTGCTGCAACGCGCGGCGCAGCGCCTGGGCGTCACGCTTGAATCGTTGAGCATCGATCGTGGGAAAGTGACGGCGGGTGATGGCCGGACGCTGAGCTTTGCCGAGCTGGTCGCGGGTGAGCACGACGAACTGGGCATTTCCGGCACCGCACCGCTAAAAGATGTCGCGGCCTATCGCCTGGTCGGCAAGGACGCGGCGCGGCTGGATATTCCCGGCAAAGCCACGGGCGAGCTGACCTATGTGCATGACATGCGCTTGCCGAACATGCTTCACGGTCGAGTGATTCGTCCGCCTTATGCGGGCCTGGACAGCGGTGACTTCGTTGGCAACAGTCTGCTGGACGTTGACGAAACGTCGATCGCCCAGGTTCCGGGGGTGGTTCGGGTGGTGGTGATTCGCGATTTTGTCGGCGTGGTTGCGTTGCGCGAAGAACAGGCCGCGAAGGCTGCGCAGCTGCTCAAGGTCACCTGGAAAGACTGGAATCACAATCTGCCGGACATGGATGATGTCGCCCAAGCGATTCGCGCCAATCCCCGCGTGCAACGGGTCGTGCTGGATCAGGGCGATATCGAAAGCGCACTCGCTCAGGCCAGTCAGCGCATGCCGCGTCGTTACATCTGGCCGTACCAGATGCACGCGTCCATCGGCCCATCCTGTGCGCTGGCTGATTATCAGCCAGCGGGGTTGCGCGTTTGGTCTGGTACGCAGAACCCGCACCTGCTGCGCGCTGATCTGGCCTGGCTGCTGGAATATCCTGAAGAGCGCATTGAAATCATTCGCATGGAAGCTTCCGGTTGTTACGGGCGCAACTGTGCCGACGATGTGAGCGCCGACGCCGCATTGCTGTCCCGCGCCGTCGGTTTGCCGGTGCGGGTGCAGCTGACTCGCGAGCAGGAACACGTCTGGGAACCCAAAGGGGCGGCCCAACTGATGGAAGTCGATGGCGGCCTGAACGCCGACGGCGCAGTGGCCGGTTATGATTTCAGGACCAGTTTTCCGTCCAACGACGCGCCAACCCTGGCGTTGCTGCTGACCGCGCGTGTCGAGGCGGTGGCGGCGATGTTCGAGATGGGCGATCGCACCTCGGTTGCGCCTTACGCTTTCGAGCACATGCGCGTGACCATCAACGATATGGCGCCGATGGTTCGCGCGTCGTGGATGCGTGGCGTCTCGGCGCTGCCCAACACCTTCGCCCATGAATCCTATATTGATGAGCTGGCGTTCGCGGCAGGCGTTGATCCTGTGGAATATCGTCTGCGTTATCTGCGTGACGAGCGCGGTGCGGCGCTGATCAAGGCCACCACGGCCCGCGCGCAGTGGACGCCACGCTGCGAACCGCTGTCGATCCCCGAGCAGGACCACATGCTGCGTGGACGCGGCTTTGCTTATGCGCGTTATATGCACAGCAAGTTTCCCGGCTCCGGCGCAGCGTGGGCGGCGTGGGTGGCCGACGTTGCAGTGGACAGGCGCAGCGGCGAAGTGTCGGTGACACGCGTGGTGGTGGGCCATGACGCTGGCATGATGATCAATCCGGCGGGGGTGCAACATCAGATTCACGGCAACGTCATTCAGTCCACCAGTCGCGCGCTCAAGGAACAAGTGACTTTCGAAGCGTCCACGGTCGCCAGCAAGGAATGGGGCGGCTATCCGATCCTGACCTTCGCGCAGGTGCCGGACATCGATGTGTTGATGATGCCGCGCCAGAACGAGCCGCCGCTGGGCGCGGGGGAGTCGGCAGCGGTGCCCAGCGCGGCGGCCATTGCCAACGCGATCTACGACGCCACCGGAATCCGCTTTCGCGAACTGCCCATCACTGCCGAACGGGTGTTGGCAGCGCTTAACGCTACAGATGGCAAAACCGATGCTCATCCGCCTGAACCTGCGAAAGCCAAACGCTTCAGAGGATTGTTGGGCTCGATGATTCTGGCGTTCGGCGCCTTGCTGGGCAGCGTATTGCCGTGGCGAGCTGAAATTGCCCCGATTGCGCCGCCCGACCCTGGCACCTGGTCAGCCGCTACGCTGGAACGTGGCCGATTGCTGGCGGCGGCGGGGGACTGCGCGGTCTGTCACACCGCGCCGGGCGGGGCGAGTAACGCGGGCGGGCGAGCACTGCAAACGCCGTTTGGCACCCTGTACACCAGCAACATTACGCCGGACGGGGAAACCGGGATCGGTCACTGGTCCTATCCGGCCTTCGAGCGTGCCATGCGCCAGGGTATCAGTCGCGATGGCAAGCATCTGTATCCGGCGTTCCCCTACACCGCGTTCAGACATATCAACGATGCCGACCTGCAAGCGCTCTATGCCTGGCTGATGGCGCAGACACCCGTCAGCCAGCCGGCCAGAAGCAACGAGCTGCGTTATCCATGGCGCCTGCGACCGTTGCTGGCTGGCTGGAAAGTGCTGTTTCTGCGCAGCGGCGAATTCAAGGCGCAGCCCGAACGCAGCGAACAGTGGAATCGCGGTGCGTATCTGGTCAACGGCCTCGGGCATTGCGCGGCCTGTCACTCGCCGCGCAATGCGCTGGGCGCAGAAAAGGGCGGTGCCTGGTTTCTGGCTGGGGGCACAGTGGATGGCTGGCAAGCGCCAGCGCTTAATGGCCTTTCGCAAACAGCAACGCCGTGGACCGAGGAGCAACTGTTCACCTACCTGAGCACTGGGTATTCCGAGGCCCACGGCGTGGCGGCCGGCCCCATGGGCCCGGTGGTCGGCGAGTTGGCTAAATTGCCCGCTGCCGACATCCGCGCCATGGCGGTTTATCTGGTTTCGCTGGATGCATCGGCGGTCTCCCAGTCGCAGCCTGACGATGTACTGATCCCCCAACCGACGCTGGCGTCATTGAACCGAGGCCAGCGTATTTTCGAAGGCGCCTGTCAGGGGTGTCATGCGGACGGAAAAGGGCCGAAATTATTCGGGGTCAGTCCAGCACTGGCCCGCAATACCAATCTGCACAGCCAGCAACCCGACAATTTGCTGAAGATCATCCTGCACGGTATTGCAACTCCGGCCACACGGGATCTGGGCTACATGCCGGGCTTCAAGGACAGTTTTTCCGACACGCAAATCAGCGAGTTGACCGCGTACCTGCGCAACCGATTTGCACCGAATCAGCCCCAATGGCGCGGCGTCAGGGAGAAAGTGGCCCAGTTGCGGGCCAATCCGGGAACGCATTGAACTCACGACCTGAAAAGACTTTCTCATCCGATAGGCAGGAGGGGACTTGTCCCCAAAAACTCCAGTCGCGCCTCACAAGATGCGATACAACAACCGCTCGGCACGCACCCGGCTGACCCGCCGCAAAAAGGTCCTGACGGCGACCGGATATTCCATGAGCGTATCCAGCTCGTCATACTTGCCGACGCGCTGGGTGTTGCGCATCAGACGTTCGATTTCGGCCTGGCGTGCGCTGATCCATTGACCCTTGGGATCGTCGATCAGCAGAGCGTTTTCCAGGTCCAGATTGAAGGCGCGCGGGTTCAGATTGTTGCCGGTGAGCAAGGTGTAACGGTCGTCGACCCACATACCCTTGAGGTGGAAAGTGTTATCGCCTTCCTTCCACAGGTGCAGGTTCAACTGGTGGCGAGCAATGGAGGCTTTGTGCTTCTGGGCAAAGCGCCGCAAACTGATCTCGTAGAGATAAGGCAATGCCGAAATGACCTTGAATGGCTCATCGGGCGGGATAAAGAAGTCGTTGGCCTTCTTGTCGCCAATGATGATGTCGACCTTTACACCACGCTTGAGGGCGCGGTTTATTTCCCGCGTCACCGCCAGCGGCACGTTGAAATAAGGCGTGCAGATGGTCAGCTGGGTTTTGCTCGCCGCAATCAGTTCGAGAATCGTGCGATTGAGCGGGTTGCGTGGGCCGACTCCCAACAACGGAATGACCCGCAACTCACCGTTTTCCGCGACGCCGTCTGAAGTGTCGTACACGGCACGCTTGAGATGGTTGCGAAAGGCCCTGATTTCGCTGCGCAGGCTGCGGGACGTCGGCGGCGAAGGCAGGTCCAGGCGATGCACTGCTCCGGAAGGCAGGATGTCGCGCTGCACCATGGCCTGGAACGCGTCGGCCAGGGGTTTGCTGTCCACCACGTGATAGCGGTCCAGACGGTATTTATCGAGCTTGTGCAGGTAAACGTTATTGATGCTGGCGCCGCTGTAAATCACGGCGTCATCGATCACGCAGCCTTTCAAATGCAAGACCCCGAACAGCTCGCGGGTCTGGACTGGCACGCCGTAGATCGGCACTTCCTCGTCATATTCCAGATTCTGCGCCTGATACCAGGTGGAATTGCCCGGCTGGCGTCCCGCGCCGATCAGGCCACGCTGCGCCCGGAACCAGTCCACCAGCACCACCACATCCAGCTCGGGCCTGGCGGCTTTGGCGGCGTACAGTGCGTCGAGAATTTCCTGGCCGGCTTCGTCCTGCTGCAAGTACAAGGCGATGATGTAAATACGCTGGGTCGCGGAAGCGATTTTCTCCAGCAGGCAGCGACGGTAATCAACGGCAGTGGGCAGAATCGTGAGGGCATCGCCGGGCAAGGCAAAACCGCGCAGCGCTGCAAGGGTAGAGCGTCGGAAGTTGGACCGCATAAGCCTCTCGAAGGGGTAAACCAACAGCGCACGAGCTTACACCAGAGTCGAGGTCAGGTCGTGGATGCTCTTTAAGTGATCGGTAAACCCCACCCTGTTGGCGAGGCTTGCCCGCGAAAAGACCGTATATCCGCCGAGGTTTCAAACCGAAAACGACGCCTTCCCGGACAAGTCCGGTCCTATGTATGGACTCGCCCCCACTTTCAACCTGCTTTTGAACACTGCTACCCGGTTGCATCTATGTATAAGGCCTGTTCG